>ERZ772812.40-NODE-40-length-149457-cov-131.759910_pt1 | contig 149457 bp, 122 predicted proteins | sample MGYA00511343_ERZ772812 | MGnify/ENA primary metagenome ERZ772812 (study PRJEB29015, sample SAMEA2737706) | human gut metagenome | biome: human gut; feature: human-associated habitat; material: faeces | place: China | collected 2012 ...
CCTCTTCCAAATTACTTCCGTCGGCTAATCCGTATTTTTCACAAATAGAAGCCAGTTCCTGATTAATTTTATTTTTTAATTTTTGTAGATTCTTTTCTACCGCCTTCGCCCAGACAAAGGTATATCTGTTGGCATTGGCTTCTATTTTTGTACCGTCTAAGAATATGTTTTTGTAAGAAATTTCGCCTAAATCACAGAGTTTTTCAACCAATTGACAGAACAACTCCTCAATCACTCCGGCAAGCCTTTCATTTTGAAATCTTGCAAAGGTTGAGTGGTCCGGAACAGGTTCGTCCTGCAAAAGCCACATAAAGCGAATATCATTTTTGCATGCTTTTTCAATATCCCTGCTTGAATAAATGCCGTTCATATATGCAAACACAAGTATCTCAAACAAAACTGCCGGATCTATTTTTCGCCAGCTTCTCAGGTACAAAGAATAGAGCTTTGTGTAGTCTAATTCATCACATATTTCCGCTAATTTTCTTACCGGATCATTTTTCTCAATTTTTATTTCTAAATTTAATGGTAAAACCAATTGACTTCTGCTTCTCATTGTTGTATAATTTACCTGCTTTCTTTGTTTTTTTGTTTGCAATTAAATTATACTATAGAAAGCACTAACCGGGCAACCCTTTCGGGCTACCCGGTTTTTCTTTTTGAGGGCGTTAATGCGACAGCCCCTTTTGGAGCGGATGACGGGGCTCGAACCCGCTACCTCCACCTTGGCAAGGTGGCGCTCTACCAGATGAGCTACATCCGCATAATAAAAAGGGTAAAGGCTATTTAACTTTTACCCTTTTGGTGGGAACAATAGGGCTCGAACCTATGACCCTCTGCTTGTAAGGCAGATGCTCTCCCAGCTGAGCTATGCTCCCATAAAGTTGTTTTATTATTTGTAAAAGCACCCCTTGCGAAGTGCTTTTACAATATTGGAGGCGACACCCAGATTTGAACTGGGGAATCGGAGTTTTGCAGACTCGTGCCTTACCACTTGGCTATGTCGCCGTAATGCTGTAATCTCAATCAGCGATATTGATTATATCAAATGATTAGAGATTTGTCAAGCATTATTTAAAATTTTTTAAAATATTTTTGCTGCCTTGTAAAATAACAGGTTTTATCTGTTAGTCAGCTTGCCGATGTTTTTTAGCGCAATGGATATTGTGCCGTCATTGTTGTTGATAAACTCTATATATCGGTCATCTTCAAAGTATTCAACAGGAACAGTTATTTCAATGCCTGTGTCGGTCTTTATCTTTTGACTTTTGCTTGCCCTTACCGCAGACGCTTTTTCAATTTTAATATCCTTTGGAATTTCTTTTTCCTCAATTTTCTTTTCAAAAGCCTCTCGCATAATAGGGGACTCCGAAAAAATATTTTCGGCAAGTTCCTCGGTAGAGATCGTATCGGACTCCTCACAATTCTCTACAATATAGCTTTTTGCCTTTGATACCGCAACCGCTGTGTTCACACCGTATTCCTCGGCTACTTCGTTGGCGGTTTCTCTCACAATTTTTACAACCTCTTTTGTTGACGCACCCGATGAACATTCCAACAAAATTTGCGGAAGTACAAAGACCGAATTGCCGTCAATCTGCCTTTTCTTGTCTGCAAAATATATTTCGCCAGACTGCATATTTATTATTGCGTATGCGTCAATTTTTTGCGATGGGGTGGGGAGAATTGCATAATGTTTCATTATTTCGTTGTGAATACCGCTTTCGTCAGTAATTACCTGATGAGTATAGGCGGATTTATTGGTTATGAGCAGGAGCGTAAAATAATCGGACTCATCGTTTATATAGTCAACCGCAACCAAATCAATGGGTTCGAGTTTGTCGGAAATTGAAATATTCTCATAAAGAACATTGGCGATTTGCGTAGTAAAGTCTACGAATTCCAGTGCGCCGTTGCGGTATTCTGTAAGTGCGGCGGCAAATCCGCTTTCCTCGTTAAAATTTCCGCTTTTTCGTGCCGAGTCCTTATGTAATTTTTCAATATGCTTTTGAAGAAATGTGCTTACGGTTTCGTCTGAGAGATCAAGCTCATTTTGTGAAAATATGCTCATTCCCGAGTTGAAATCGAGTATGTGAAGTATGGCTCTTTTAATAATCATAACAATTCCTTTGATCTGTTTTATATTTTTTATAATAAAGAAAAATGAATATTGAATAATCAAGCAAAAAGCCGATATCATTCAATATTCATCTGCACCTTTCACCATATGGTGAGTTTGGCGTGCCAAAAGGGATTCGAACCCCCGACCTTCTGCTTAGGAGGCAGACGCTCTATCCTGCTGAGCTATTGGCACATATCTATTAATAGTTTAGTATAAAAGAATTGTTTTGTCAAGAAAGTTTGAGAATAAAAAGCAATCGAAATACTTTGGGAAAATTTATAAATTCTGCCTGCAAAGTACTGAAAAAGGGACTTTGCTCTTAAAAATTGCGCTAATTAGAACAAATGTTCTAAAAACTATTGATTTTGTGATTTTTTCTCTCTATAATAAATATAGAACCAAGCCCCGTTGGTTCTTAGCGAATGAATAAAAGGCAGAAAGGAAGTATAATATGAATAATTATCTTGAATGGTCAAAAGAATACAGAACAGAGGCAGACAGAATGTTGTCTGTTATTGATAAATATAAAAAAATGTTAAAAACCAAAGGTTTTGTTAATAAAAAAGAAATATACGAGAGGATAGGCAAATACAGAGGATATTATCTTGAATGTCTTGATATTGCAAATCTTCTTGAGGCAAGATATAAGGGGGTAATGTAATGAGAAACAGACTTATACATTTTTCTGATTTAAATTCGGATAAAATTTGCTTTGAAAGAAGCATAATGAATGGCGAAAGCAACAGCGAAAACCGCAAAAAGGCTTTAAAGGTGCTTATGAATGTAATTGAAAATGACCTTACCGACAGACAGCGCCATTGTGTGCTTGAATATTATTTTAATCATAAGAAAATGAAAACCATTGCAAGCGAGCTTGGTGTAACTCCGCCTGTTGTTACAAGGCATATACAGATGGGAGCGGCTAAGCTGTATAAAATCACAAAGCATTATATGTGATTATTGTATAGTGAAATCGGGCAGATACCACTGCAAAGCCTGCGCATAGCTGTATCCATCGTTACATAAATAATTTATTCCGTTAAGACTGACGCCGCAATACTCATCGTCATTTGCGTTTGAGTAGCTGTCCCATGGAGATGCAACGGCGGTCAGATAGGGATATTCACTGCTTGACGAGGTTTTTCCGTTGGTTGAGCTTGTAAAAGGTATATAAAGCACTTTGCCGTTTGAGCAGAGCGCTTTTTTATATACAGCCGAAACGGCAGATTTTATTGTGTTGTAATTTTCTTTTACTGAATTTTCTGTATTGCTTTCCAAAATACATATTCTACTGTCTTTCAAGTCGTAATCATCGGGGGCAAAGCAATAATTGGTGTAGAGAATTACAGCCAAAGCCTTGAGGGTTTCTTCGCAATAGCTTTCGTCATAATTGGCGGCTACCATACCGCAAAGCTCGGCATCGGTAAGTTCTGCTTTGCTTTCACTGCTTTCTTGCTGAGGCTTTGTTGTGCTCTTTTCTGAATTTTCAGTTGAATTATCGGTCGGCTTTTCTGCATAGTCGGCGGTAGATACTGAGGCTGCGGTAGTCTTGGTTGCGGTGCATTTTGACACAATTATGGGCAAAAATGCCATTGTAAGCAAAAAGATTATTATAAATATAACTTTTATTCTCATAAATTCCTCTCTTTTCGTATAACTTTGCAAAAGATATTTTTTGACCCAATAATTCTTGACATAAGAGTTTATTTGGCTTAAAATAATATATGTAAAAAATTCGGCTAAAATAACCGTTATATTGTTTGAAGAAACGGAGATAAGTATGAAGATTAAACTATCATGGATTCCATTTATTCCTGCCGTTCTTGCAATGACTGCGCTTAGACTGCTGAGCGTTTTTGGCAATGATGAAACAGGAATGATAAGCGGAATAAACTCACTGTTGTTTTCTTATTTAGCAGTCGGAGTAGCACTTGCACTCTTTGTGCTGTGTATAATTTTTAATATTGCAGACCGAAAAACCGCACCGGTTTACGAGTCAAAGAGAAATGTGCCTGCCGGTATCTTCTCGGTGCTTTCGGCGGCATTTACGCTTGCATACTCTGTAATGACCCTTATGGTGAAAAAAGACAGTGAGTATCTTTTGATTTACATAGTATGTGCTTTCCTTGCAATGCTTGCCGCTATCGGACTTGTGTTTATGGCGAGAACGCATTTTACAGGATTTGCACCTGTTTCAAACATTGCATTTTTGTATGTTTTCCCATCGCTTTGGGCAGTTTCAGAGTTGGTTTCATGCTTCCTTGAGGCAACAAAGCTCTCGGTAGCGGCATCAGATATGTCTTTGCTGTTCTGCTTTATTTTCCTTACACTTTCATTGTTCCCACAGGCAATGGTAATTTCAAAAATTCCTGGTAAAAACCCTGTTAAGGCATCGTTTATTTACGGTATGCCGTCAGCCGCTTTCGGTATTTCTTACGGCGCATTCCTTATTGCAAGGGTAGTGTTTGACAGTGTGGGCGGTATTGCTCTGCTTGCAGGCGCTATGCTTATTTCATTTGGTTTGTATCAGATTTGCTACCTTGTTGAGCTTACAAGAGGTGCACTCAGAAAAGACGAAATCGTAATTGTAGACGCTTTTACAGATTCAAATTCAGATACCGAAATCAATAATATAGACGGCGAGCTTGTATTGGGTGAAGATAAAAAGGATGAGGATTATTCTCAAAAAGCTACTGCCGATACAGATGATTTTATTATGGGTTATGAGGCTGACGATGTTATTCCCGAAATATCTGCTCCAAAGGTTATCGGCGAAGAGGAAGATCTTTCCGGCGGCTTTGTGTTAGGCATTGATGACGATGACGCCGATTCAAGCATTATTGCCGCAAGAAGACAGAAAAAAGAAGAAAAACTTATGAATGAGATTGATAAATTACTCGCTGATCTTGACGAACAGCAAAATGAACTCAATAACAAAAAATAAGTTTTGAAAATTAATGCTTGACATTTCAAGTCGGCGGTGTTAATATTAAGTAAAATAAAGAACTTCGATAAGGACATGGTTTAAAGACCTACTTTTTCAGAGAGCGAAAATGTTTGCTGTGATTTTTCGCATTAGTAATTTTAAGCTACCACCTTTGAGTCTGCACAGGAAATGGTGCGGCGTATGACTGCGTTAAGGTCGAATGAGGGCATATTAATTATGCCAAAGTTGGGTGGAACCACGAAGTATATTCGTCCCGATATTCCTTTTGGAATATCGGGCTTTTTATTTCTTTTGATTAAGGAGAATGAATATGATTAATGTTGAATTAAAGGGCGGTACAGTCAAGGAGTTTGAAAGCGGAGTAACTCCTGCTGAAATTGCAAAATCAATCGGTATGGGACTTTACAAGTCTGTTTGTTGTGCGAGAGTTGACGGCAATGTAGTTGACCTGCGCACACCTATTACAAAGGATTGCAGAGTAGATCTTCTTACTTTTGACGAGCCGGACGGCAAAAAGGCGTTTTGGCACACAGCATCACATATTCTTGCACAGGCAGTTAAGCGCCTTTATCCAAATGCAAAGTGCGCTATCGGCCCAGCTGTTGACAACGGTTTTTACTATGATTTTGAGGTTGAAAAGCCTTTTTCAGCCGAGGATCTTGAAAAAATCAAGGCAGAGATGAAGAAAATTGTTAAGTCGGGCATTGAGATTGAGCGTTTTGAGCTTGCTCCTGATGAGGCTGTAAAAATGCTTGAAGAGATGAACGAGCCTTACAAGGTTGAGCTTGCAAAGGAACATTCAGACAACGGCGAGCATATCAGCTTTTACAAGCAGGACGATTTTACAGACCTTTGCGCAGGTCCTCACCTTATGAGCGTTGCACCTGTTAAGGCTGTTGAACTTACAAACTGCACAGGCGCATACTGGAGAGGCGACGCTAACAATCATCAGCTTTGCAGAGTTTACGGTGTAGCGTTCCCTAAAGCATCTATGCTTGAGGAACACCTCACAATGCTTGCAGAGGCAAGAAGCCGTGACCATAACAAACTCGGCAGAGAACTTGAGCTTTTCACAACATCAGATGTAATCGGTCAGGGTCTTCCTATCCTTCTTCCAAAGGGCGCAAGAATCGTTCAGCTTTTACAGAGATTTGTAGAAGACGAGGAACAGCGTCGTGGCTGGTTACTTACAAAAACACCTTTTATGGCTAAGAGCGACCTTTACAAAATCAGCGGTCACTGGGACCACTATATGGACGGTATGTTTGTACTCGGTGATCCTGAAAAAGATGATGAAGTATTTGCACTTCGTCCTATGACTTGCCCGTTCCAGTATCAGGCTTATCTTAATCGTCAGCGTTCATACAGAGATCTTCCGCTCCGTTACAATGAAACTTCAACACTTTTCAGAAATGAAGCAAGCGGAGAGATGCACGGACTTATCAGAGTTCGTCAGTTCACAATTTCAGAAGGTCACCTTATGTGTTTGCCTGAACAGCTTGAGGACGAGTTCAGAAGCTGTCTTGAGCTTGCAATTTATATGCTTAAAACACTCGGTCTTTATGAAGATGTATCTTACAGATTTTCTCAGTGGGATCCTAAGGATACAGCTAAGTATATCGGTACTGCCGAGCAGTGGGACGAGGCTCAGGGCATTATGCAGAAAATCCTTGATCACCTTGAGATTCCTTATGCTATCGGTGTTGGCGAGGCAGCATTCTATGGCCCAAAGCTCGACATTCAGATTAAGAATGTTTACGGCAAGGAAGATACTCTTATTACAATTCAGATTGACCAGATGCTCGCTGAAAAGTTCGGTATGGAATATGTAGACAAGGACGGTTCAAAGAAACATCCTTACATTATTCATAGAACATCAATCGGTTGCTACGAAAGAACACTTGCACTTCTTATTGAAAAGTATGCAGGTGCATTCCCGATGTGGCTTGCTCCTGTTCAGGTTAAACTTCTTCCTGTTGCAGACAGACACCTTGACTATGTTTACGAAATCAAAAAGGCTCTTGACGCTTGCGGTATGCGTGTTGAGGTTGACTCAAGAAGTGAAAAGATCGGCTACAAGATTCGTGAGGCTCAGCTTGAGAAGGTTCCTTATATGTTCATTATCGGTGATAAGGATGTTGAGGCTAATACAGTTTCTGTCCGTCACAGAAAAGAAGGCGACCTCGGCGCAATGAAACTTGAGGACTTTATTGCAATGGCTAAGAAAGAAATTGACACAAAGGAAATTAAATAATTCACAATAAGAATTATTATAATTGTATATACTATTTAATAACTTCAAAAATAAGCAAAATTAAAAAATATTGCGAAATTTTGAAAAAAGTTTTGAAAAATACTTGCATTTTGCTTATTTTTGTTGTATAATCTATCTGTTATTATGCAGAGTCAGGCAGGTGAGGAAAATGAAAGAGAACATCCATCCAGATTATCAGCAGACAACAATTACATGTGCTTGCGGTAATGTTATTGAAACAGGTTCAACAAAGAAGGACATTCGTGTTGAAGTTTGTTCAAAATGCCACCCATTCTTCACAGGAAAGCAGAAATTGGTTGATACCGGCGGACGAGTTGACAGATTCAAAAAGCGTTTCGGTATGGACAAATAATTTTTATATCGTAATTGTTGAGGCGGCACTTAGTGCCGCCTTTTTGACTGTTGTCTGTAAGTTTATTTTGCGGAGGTGTACCATTGGCAAAGGATTATAAAACTGTACTTGAGTATGCAAGTGATGAATTTGTTGAAAAGCGCTCTCGATTTATAGGATATTGCAAGCCTGTAAAAACCGAGCAGGAGGCAATAGATTTTATTAACGAAAAGCGCAGTGAGCATTGGAACGCTACACACAATGTTTACGCTTATTCCCTAAGAGAGGGCAACATAAAGAGATACAGCGATGACGGCGAGCCATCGGGTACAGCAGGTATGCCTGTGCTTGATGTTATAGTCAAAAACGAGATTTTTGATGTTGTGGTTGTTGTTACAAGGTATTTTGGCGGTGTGCTGTTGGGTACGGGCGGACTTGTGCGTGCGTATTCTCATGGCTCTAAAATTGCACTTGAGGCGGCTAAGCCTGCAATAATGCAAAATTGCCTTGTGTGTGAAACAAGGTGTGCATATAATCAGTACGGCAAGGTGTCATCTCTCATTATGGGACTCGGCGCAGATGTTGACGACACTGTATTTGAAAGTGATGTGCTTGTAAAATTCCATATAAAGCCCGACTTACTCGGCACTCTCAATAAAAAACTTGCAGACGCAACTTCGGGCGAGGTTGTGACTCAGCAGACAGACAAACAGTATTTTGCAGTGCCTATAAATGAATAATTGTAAATTTTTAAAATTTTTTGAAATAAAAAAGGAATATTTGCGAAAAATTCGTAAATAGCTAATGGGAAACAGAAAGGGGGAGTTTTATGCCTTTTCCGGACAGTTTTTTGCAGGAATTAAAGCTGAGAAACGATATAACGGAGATTGCATCTTCATATGTAAATCTTAAGCGCCATGGCAGAAATATGGTGGGATTGTGCCCGTTTCACGGAGAAAAAACTCCTTCCTTTAATATTTATACCGAAAACGGTTCTTTCTACTGTTTTGGCTGCGGAGCAGGCGGAGATGTTATTACCTTTATAATGAAGATTGAAAATCTTGATTATGTAGAGGCGGTAAAATTTCTTGCACAAAGGGCAGGTATGGAAATGCCCGAAAACACCTATGATGACAGTATGAGCAAGCTCAGAATGAGAATTTATGAGGCTAATCGTGAGGCGGCGAGGTTTTTTCATTCAACCCTGATTTCGCCGAGAGGGCAGAGCGGATTAAATTATCTTAGGGGCAGGGCGCTGTCTGACCGCACGATAAGGCATTTTGGATTAGGTTTTGCCGATGATGATTGGAATTCACTTTGTAATTTTTTAAAAAGCAAGAGCTTTTCGGAATATGAGATTTTATCTGCAAATCTTGCCTTTAAAAACAGGAGCGGAAACGGAATACACGACCGATTTGTAAATAGGGTTATGTTTCCTATTATAGATTTGCGTGGCAATGTTATAGCTTTTGGCGGCAGAATTATGACTGACGAAAAGCCGAAATATCTCAACACATCCGATACACCCGTATTTAAAAAGAGTGAAAATCTTTTTTCACTTAATAATGCAAAGAGTTCGGATACACGCACATTGATTTTGTGCGAGGGATATATGGATGTTATTGCGCTCAATCAGGCAGGCTTTACAAATGCTGTTGCTACACTCGGTACGGCACTTACCAACGAACAGGCTGTACTTATGAAAAGATATGCCGATGAGGTTATAATTTGCTATGACGCTGACGGTGCAGGACAGAAAGCCACCGCAAGGGCGATACAAATTTTGAGAAATGCAGGACTTCCTATTAAAATTCTCACTGTTCCGAGCGGAAAAGACCCGGACGAGTTTATTCGCTCAAAGGGAGAAAACGGGCCTGCGGCTTTTAAACTTTTAATAGACAAATGCGGCAATGATGTTGAGTACCGACTTATGAAATTAAGGGAAAACTACAATCTTACCACTACTGACGGCAAGGTTGCATTTCTTAACGATGCGGTAAAAATTGTTGCCTCAATCGAAAGCCCCATTGAGCGAGATGTTTTTGCATCTAAACTTTGTGCCGAGCTTGAGATTGACAAAAATGCCTTTAATGATCAGATTGCAAAAATTAAAAGGCGAGGTAGAAGAGAGAACATTAAAAAGGAAACCCGACAGATTCAATACGAGCTGAACGGACAGAATGATAAAATAAACAAGGAGCATTACAAAAAGCCGAGAAGTTCAAGCGCAGAGGAGGCTTTGCTTGTTTATTTAATCAACAATCCCGATTACGCAAACAGTATTTCAGAGAGGGTCACTCCCGATAAATTTTCAAATTCGCTTATCAAGCGCTACTATGAATATGTGCTTGGCAAAATAAAGAGCGGATACGAGCCGCTTACAAGCGTGGCGTCCGACTTTAATTCAGACGAGGTTTCGTATCTGTATAAGCTGATTTCCACTACAATTCCTGCCGCATCTACAAGAGAGGCGGTTGAAGAATACATAAAGGTAATTAATGAAGAAAGCAGTAAGCTGACTTCGGACAAGCTTGCCGAAATGTCGGCAGATGACATTAACGATTACATAAAAAGGTTGAAACAGAATAAAAAATAGTAATATTTATCCTGTTTCTTTAATATATAATCATTTGGACATTCAGAAAGGAAAATGAGTATGAACGCACCTCAGGACAAGAAAACAGTTGTAAAAGAGCTTTTAGAGCTTGGCAAACAAAAGGGACAGCTCACCAATCAGGATATTCTCGATGCAATCGGCGAGATGGATTTTGACCCCGAACAGCTCGAAAAACTCTATGACAATCTTGAGCAACAAGGTATTGAAATCGTTGAGGATATGGGCGATATTAAGATTGATGACATTGACCTCGGCGACGGTAAGGATTCCGACTTTGTTGCAGACGGTGCAGTCACCGTTGATGACCCTGTTAAAGTATATTTAAAAGAAATAGGCAGAGTGCCGCTCCTTTCTTCGGAAGAGGAAATTGACCTTGCTATCAGAATTGCAGATGGCGATGTGCAGGCAAAACAGCGCCTTTCAGAGGCTAACCTCCGTCTTGTTGTAAGTATTGCAAAGCGCTACCTTGGCAGAGGTATGCAGTTCCTCGACCTTATTCAGGAGGGTAACCTTGGTCTGATTAAGGCTGTTGATAAGTTCGACTACACAAAAGGCTTTAAGTTCTCAACATATGCTACATGGTGGATCAGACAGGCTATTACAAGAGCTATTGCAGATCAAGCAAGAACAATTCGTATTCCTGTTCATATGGTTGAAACTATTAATAAGGTTAAAAAGGTACAGAGCCAGCTTTTGCATCAGAACGGTCACGAGCCAACTCCTGATGAAATTGCAGAGGAGCTTGATTTGCCTGTTGATAAGGTTAGAGAGATTATGCGTGTTGCTCAGGAGCCTGTTTCGCTTGAAACTCCTATCGGCGAAGAGGAAGACAGCCACCTCGGCGACTTTATTCCTGATGACGGTGCACCTGCTCCTGCCGACGCTGCGTCACACACAATGCTCAGAGAGCAGCTTTCAGATGTTCTTTCTACTCTTACTCCAAGAGAAGAAAAGGTTTTAAGACTTCGTTTTGGTCTTGAGGACGGCAGAAGCAGAACTCTTGAAGAGGTCGGCAGGGAGTTTAATGTAACTCGTGAGCGTATCCGTCAGATTGAGGCAAAGGCACTCAGAAAGCTCAGACATCCGTCAAGAAGCAGAAAGCTCAAGGATTATCTTGATTATTAATTAGGTATTGATTATGGTTACTTTTGAAGAATGTGCTCAGATGCTCGATGAAATTGCAGACTCAATGCCGCAGGAACTTTTCCGTGACCTTAATGCGGGAATGTCGCTTGAACCGCAGGCAAAGTTGCATCCGCAAAGCGTAAGGGGAGAGCTGTTCATACTCGGCGAGTATGTAAGAAATTCAATCGGAAATTCTATTGTGTTTTACTACGGCAGTATAATGAAAGTTTACGGAAGATTGCCCAATGACAGGCTTTACAGTGAACTTGAAAAAATTATGCACCATGAAGTAAAACACCACAACGAACACCTTTCGGGTTGCGATGACCTCGGTATTTGTGATGATGAACAGATAGTATCTTATTTGAAAAGTAATGGTATAAACGGATAATACATAAAAGCTGTATCGAATTTTCGGTACAGCTTTTGTTTTTTAGTTTTAAGTTTTTATTCTAAATGTTGGGGTAATATTAATAAATAATGGTTTAGCAAATTATTGGTCTGGCAACAAAGTAAAGCAAAATGCGACAGCGGAAAGGAAAAGCCACACTACTTTAACTACTAATTTGCCGATTTTCAATGGCAAATTAACCACACACTCAAATTTTTGTGTCCTTTATAATACCGTTCTCTACTTTGGTTCAAATGTGACTTTCTTACTTTCTGTCACTAATTAGTCTTGACTTTCGTTTAATATTAAAGATTTGATTAATCTAAAGTTTAATTATTCTATAATATAATTATAAATGTTTATTAATATATCAAATCAGTGTGTTTTCATCATTTTATGGGCTCTGCCCAAACCCGCAACCCTTTAAAAGGGGTTGACCTAAATTTTAAATTTACTTTAACTTATCAATTTTTAAATAATTACACATTGAGTATTTGTCCCGGATACAGAACATTTGGATTTCCGAGGTTGTTTTTATCCATAATGTCCTCTACCGTCATATTATACATTTTTGAAATATACCAAAGAGATTCTCCGGGTCTTACAATATGTGTGCGTGGCGACTGAGAAGTTCCTGCCGGAATCGCAAGTGTTTCCCCCACATAAATTCTGTTTGCGTCTGCTATATTGTTATATCTTAAAATGTCGTTCACCGTTGTTTGAAAAAACTGCGCAATTCCAAACAAAGTATTTCCGGGTCTGACCGTATAGTAAACAATATCCATATTATTCCTCCTTGCTTTTCTATTATAATATGCCTGCCGTTTTGCATTGCTACTGCTCTGAATATTTTTTGACAGCTACGGCAAAATATATTAGGAGGTAATAAAATGAAAATTACAATTAATTCAGTAGTTGGCAGAGAAATTATTGATTCAAGAGGCAACCCGACGGTGGAGGCAACGGTAGGTCTTACAGACGGAACATTTGCAAATGCGGCAGTGCCGTCGGGTGCGTCAACAGGTGCGTACGAGGCGGTGGAGCTGCGTGACGGCGGAGAAAGATTTGGCGGCAAAGGCGTAAAAAAAGCAGTTGCAAATATCAGCAAGGTGATTGCGCCCGAACTTTGCGGAATGTCGCCGTTTGACCAATGTGGAATTGACAAAAAGCTGTTTGAGCTTGACGGCAGTAAAAACAAGAAAAATCTCGGCGCAAACGCTGTACTTGCAGTATCGGTTGCGGTTGCCAAGGCGGCGGCAAAGTCGCTCAGACTTCCGCTTTACAGGTATCTCGGCGGTATTTATTCGGTAAAACTTCCCGTACCGATGATGAATATTTTAAACGGCGGTGCTCACGCCGCAAATAATATTGATATTCAGGAATTTATGATAATGCCTGTTGGTGCAGAAACCTTTTCTGACGGTTTACAGCAGTGCTGTGAAATTTATCATAGGCTCGGAAAAATTCTTTCGCAAAAGGGAATGGCTGCCTCTGTGGGGGACGAGGGAGGATTTGCTCCGAACCTTGAAACCGATGAAGAGGCTATTGAGCTTATAATTGAGGCAATCGCAAACGCAGGTTATAATACCGATAACACAAAGATTGCGATTGATGCGGCGGCGTCTGAATGGTACAGCGATGGTATTTATCATTTGCCAAAAAGAAATTCAGTGCTGAAAACAAGCGATCTTATTGATTATTTTGAAAATCTTTGCAGCAAGTATCCGATTATTTCAATAGAAGATCCGCTTTCGGAATATGACTGGGAGGGTTGGCAGAATATTACTCAGCGGCTCGGCAGTCAAATTCAGCTGGTTGGCGACGATTTATTTGTGACCAATACAGAAAGACTTTGCAAGGGTATTTCGATTGGTGCAGGCAATTCTATTCTTATAAAAATGAACCAAATCGGAACGCTTACCGAAACCTTTGAGGCTATTGATACGGCGCAGAAAGCAGGCTACACAACTGTTATTTCTCATAGGAGCGGTGAAACAGAGGACACTACTATTGCCGATATTGCGGTAGCCGTAAACGCAGGTCAGATAAAAACGGGCGCTCCTTGCCGTACAGACAGGGTGTGCAAGTACAACAGACTTTTGAGAATAGAAAGTCTGATAAAGGGTTCTTCGGTTTACGGCTTTTAAAAATCAAATTAAATAAATTGTCAAATTTTTGCCATTCTAAAAAGGTTATTCGGCTTATTCAGGGGTTGAATGACCTTTTTTATATTGTCATTTTATAAGATTAATTGAAAAATATATAAAAATGCGAGTTGTTGTATAGCAATATGCACAATAAAAGCGAATAAAATTCTACGTTATAAAGTGGCGGATTTAAAATATAATTCTTTAAAAGATATAAAACAGCTTGTAAATTATGTTAGAATGATAAATAAGAAAATATAATTATTTATTATGTATAATACTGTCCTAAAGCAAGCAGTGTTATTTTGGTCAATACTAAAACTGAATATTTTGTTTCTGATGGCGGCTTTTATAAGCAGACAAGAATTCTGAAAGGTATTGCCGCAGAGTCAGGAGGCATTTTTATTGTTATTAAAAAGATTAATTACAGGGGCATTAACAGCAATGATTATGACAGGTATGTGCGCATCTGCAATCAGCGCAGCAGAAAACAAGAAGGTTGAAAATAAAAAGGTGAATTATCAGGCATATGCAGCCGAGCTTGACAAATCGGCGTATTCTGGCAATGACCTCGGCGCTGTATGGTCTAAGGAGTCTACTACATTTAAAGTATGGGCACCTAAGGCTGATACAGTAAAGCTCAACCTCTACGAGCATGGCAGTGACGAAGAGGGTGACGGTGGTTCTATTTCAACCAAAACCATGGAGCTTGACAAAAAAACAGGCATATGGAGCGTTAAGGTTAGCGGTGACCTTGCAGGCAAATACTACACTTACAGCGTAAAAAACGGCGACAAGGTTGCTGAAACAGGCGATGTATATGCCAAGGCCTGCGGTGTGAACGGCGTGCGCAGCATGGTAGTAAATCTCAGCAGCACAAATCCTGAGGGTTGGGAAAACGATGTTCATGTAACGGTTTCAAATCCTACCGAGGCATCTGTATGGGAAGTTTCGGTTGCAGACTTTTCTTCTTCGGAGTCAAGCGGTGTTTCAAAGGCAAACAGAGGCAAGTTCCTTGCATTTACCGAAGAGGGTACTACTGTAAACGGCATTCAGGGTGGCACACCAACCTGCATTGACTACCTTAAAAAGCTCGGTGTAAAGTATGTTCAGGTTATGCCTTTCTATGATTTCGGCTCTGTTGACGAATCAAAAGACATTATGTCGCAGTACAACTGGGGTTATGACCCTGTAAACTATAATTGCCCTGAGGGTTCATACTCTACAAACCCATATGACGGCAATGTTCGCATTAAGGAATGTAAGCAGATGGTTCAGGCTCTCCATAATGCAGGTATCGGTGTAATTATGGATGTTGTTTACAACCACACCTACACACCGGATTCCGTATTCCAAAATACAGTTCCTAACTATTATTACAGAATGAACGAGGACGGCACATTTTCTAACGGCTCAGGCTGCAGCAATGATACTGCATCGGAGCATAAGATGTTCCGCAAATATATGGTAGATTCAGTTACTTATTGGGCAAATGAGTACCACATTGACGGTTTCCGTTTTGACCTTATGGGACTTCACGATGTTGAAACTCTCAATCAGGTAAGAGCGGCGCTCGACAACCTTTATGATAACGGAATCGGCAAAAAAATTCTTATGTACGGCGAGGCTTGGAATATGTCTACTGCTTGTGACGAGGGCACAGTAATGGCTAACCAAAATAACCTCAAGCAGCTTAATGACCGCATAGGCGCATTTGACGATACTATTCGTGATGCTATTAAGGGCAGCACAGGCGGTACAGACGGTGCATTTGTGCAGGACGGAAGTAAAAAGGGCAACCTCAAGGTTGGCATTGCAGGACAGTCAGACCGCTCATCGGGTTGGGCAAATGTTCCGTCACAGTGCGTTACTTATGCGTCTTGTCACGATAACCTTTGCCTTTATGACAAACTTGTTGATTCGGTTTACGGCAGAGATTCAGAGTACAGAAAGCGTTACGAGGATTTAGTTGCAATGAATAAGCTGTCTGCTGCCATTGTAATGACTTCGCAGGGTATTCCGTTTATGCTTGCCGGTGAGGAATTTGCAAGAAGCAAAGACGGTGACGAAAATTCCTATGCGTCAAGCCGTGAAAAAAATATGCTTGATTGGAACAATATTAATGAATACAGCGATATTGTTGAGTATTACAGAGGTTTAATGCAAATCAGAGAAGAATTTGCGGCATTTAAAGATTGCACGGCACAGAGTGCAAATGCAATTAATTATTTAAACGACTTGCCAAAAACAGTTGTAGGTTACAAACTTAACAACAAAGAGCAGGGCAAATGGAATGAAGTTTGCGTTATCTTTAACGGCGGCAACGAGGCTCAGACCGTAAAGGTTGACGGCAAGTGGGTAATTGTTGCGGATAATGAAACAGCAGGACTCAGAAACCTCGGCGAGGCAGACGGCAGTGTTGAGGTTAAGGCTCACTCAGCCGTAGTTATGGCAGACAAGCAGGGCTTTGAAAACGCAGCGCTTACAATCAGAGAGGGCGCAGTTGTTGTAAATTATTATGACAATAAAACACAGGACCTTATTTCTACCCAAACCGTAACAGGCGGTATCGGTAAGGCTTATGACCTTGCTGAAAATGCTTTTACTCTTAACTATGACATAAAGAAAACCGACGGTGACGCAAAAGGGTTCTTTACAGACGGAGTTCTTCACGCTAAGGTTTATGTTGAAAAGTACGATGGTACTTTTTCAACAGTTACTTACCACTTTGTTGATAAAGAGAGCGGTAAAGATTTAGTTGACAGCTATTCAATTAAAAACAGAACAGGGGTTGAGTATTACACTCCCGAAATTCCGGGTATTGAAAATTACAGACTTATACTCGACGAACTTCCGAACAATGCTTCCGGTGTTCTTCCTAACAAGGATTTTGATGTAACCTTTAAATACGAAAAGATTGCGGATGATGACAAGTCAAAGGACGAATGCAGGGTAAATGTAATTTATATGGACGGCAGCGGTAAGGTTGTTGAAAAGACAACTCTTACAGGTGCAGAAGGAGAAGCTTATACGGCAGAAGAAAAAGAATTTGAAGATATGACATTAAGATTTGTTCCGTCAAATGCGAACGGTAATTTTACAAAAACAGAAGTTAATGTAATTTATTCATATTCAAACGACCCTGACCCGCTTAAGTCGGTTATGGTTGTTGTATATATTGCCGCAGGTCTAATTCTTGCAGGATGCGTTGCAAGCACTCTTTATACAAACATTAAAAGGAAAAAGGCTTTTGCCGAGTCTATGGATATAGACGAATGATTTTAGGTAGTTATTCCCACAAGGGATAGATTATAAAAAACAAGGAGGAAATAAATCTATGAAAAATACAAAGAAATTTGTTTCTGTTGTTCTTGCATTTTGTATGCTCGGTACAACAACAGCTGTTACTTCAATGGCTGCAACAACCGATGCCGAAACAGTATCAGGCAACTCTGTAGCAGTAGATACAACTGCTACAAAAGCACTCGAGGAACTTGACGCAAATTACAGATATGATGGAGATGACCTCGGCGTTACATACACTAAAGATGCCACAACTTTCAAAGTTTGGTCACCTACAGCAACTGACATTAAGGTAAATATTTTTACAAAAGGTTCAGACGATGAACAGGGAGCAAGTAAGGTAGCCTCTTACCGGCTTGAGAAAGATGACGCTACAGGCATTTGGGAGATTAAGCTTACTGGCGAATGGAAAGACTACTACTACACCTACACAATCACAGTAGTTAATCCTACAACAGGCGAAACAACAACGAGTGAAACACAGGATGTATACTCAAAGGCAGTCGGTGTAAACGGTAACCGTTCAATGATTGTTGATCTCGACTCTACAGACCCTGACGGTTGGGACAAGGACACTCACGTATTCCAGAACGAAGTAACAGACAGCACAGTTTGGGAACTTCATGTAAAGGACTTCTCTTATGATGCATCTTCAGGTGTTTCTGAGGCAAATCGTGGTAAATTCCTCGCATTTACAGAAAACGGCACAACACTTAACGGCGAGGGCAACATTTCTACATGTATTGACTATCTAAAAGAACTTGGCGTTAATACAGTACAGCTCAATCCATTCTATGACTATGCTTCAGTAAACGAGGCAGGCAACGATGAGCAGTTTAACTGGGGCTATGACCCACAGAACTACAATGTTCCTGAAGGCTCTTATTCTTCAAATCCATATGACGGTAATGTAAGAATTAAGGAATGTAAGGAAATGATTCAGGCACTTCACGATGCAGGCATCAGCGTTGTAATGGATGTTGTTTACAACCATACATATTCAACAGATTCTTGTTTCCAGAAGACTGTTCCTAACTATTACTACAGACTTAACAGATCAGGCAAATTCTCAAACGGATCGGGTTGCGGCAACGAGTGTGCAACAGAGCGTGCAATGTACAGAAACTATGTTATTCAGTCTTGCCTCTACTGGGTAAATGAGTATCATGTTGACGGCTTCCGTTATGACCTTATGGGTATTATGGATGTTGAAACAATGAATCAGCTCAGAGATGCTCTTGATCAGGTTGATACTAGGGTTACAATGTGGGGCGAAGCATGGACAGGCGGTGACTCATACCACCCAACAAAAACTTGTGACGGTACAAAGTTTATGTCGGCTGTTCAGTCAAACGCAGGCTCACTTAGCGAGAGAATCGGTATCTTCAATGACTCTGTTCGTGACGCTATCAAGGGCGGTGCTATGAGCATTGCAAACACAGGTTTTGTTCAGGGCTCAAAGGGTGAAGCTGAGGGTATTTCTTACGGCTTGTTTGCTAACTCAAACGGTAACTATAAGTGGAAGGCAAAAGCTCCTTCACAGTCAGTTACATACGCTGACTGCCACGACAACGCTGCTCTTTACGATCAGCTTGTTGCTTCTACAGCTTCAGGCGACTACGGCAACCGTTACGAAGACCTCGTTAAGATGAATAAAATGGCAGGTGCTATTGTAAATACTTCACAGGGTATTTCATTTATGCTTGCAGGTCAGGAAATGGCTCGTACAAAGTATGGTGATACAAACAGCTACAAGTCATCACCGGGGATCAACAAGATTAACTGGAACAACATTGTGGAGTATCAGGATCTTGTTTCATACTACAAGGGCCTTTATGAAATCAGAAAGAACTTTACTCCATTTACAGCAATGGATAAGTCATATTCATCAGCATACACACTTAACCAGCCAATGGGCAGCGCATTCTCTAATCAGGTTGCCTTCACAGTAAAGAACGACCAGCCTGACGAGTGGCAGACAATGGCAGTTATCCACAACGCAGCTAAGACTGAAAAAGATGTTAAGCTCAAAGACGAGAGCTGCACTGAGTGGGTAATTATTGCTAACGATAAGACAGCCGGTTTAAAGAAACTCGGCGAGGTTTCAGGTTCAACATTTACTGTACCTGCTATTTCAACAGTAATTGCTGTTGACAAGGCAAGCTTTGATAAGCTCGCTCTTGATGACGGTATGGGTCAGGTAACTGTAAACTATGTTTACGAAAAGACCGGCGAAAACCTCGTAGATCCTGAAGTAATTCAGGGTACAATCGGTACAGGTTATACAACAGCCGAAAACTCAAGCATTAGTAATACATATATATTGAGCAAGGTTGAAGGTCCTGCAACAGGCACTTATTCAGAAACACCGGCAGTTGTAACATACTACTATGCTGACTATGTTCCTGAATCATTCAAGAACGCAGACTTTAACAATGACGGTGCTATTGATGTTCGTGATGTAACATTAATGCAGTCTATTATTACAGATCCTTCAAGCGTAGATGCTGACACATATGCAAAGATAGATGTAAACTACGATACAAGGAAAGATGTAAATGATGTTACAGCTCTTCAGACTTATACTTCCGGTAAGCCGGTATCATCGGGCAGTGTTACAGTAAACCATTACTACACAGATGAGAATGGCGAAGTTAAGAAGATTACTCCTTCAACAACAATTTCAGGTAAGGTTGGCGACGAGTATACAACAACAAGCTACCGTACAATCGGTTATACTGTTGATACAACAAAAACACCTGAAAATGTAAACGGTCACATTCCTTATGGTGTAGATATGAGCGTTGATTACTACTATGTAGCATCAAGTATGGATGTTAAACTCCATGTTAAGCACAATGGTTCACTTACTTGGAAACCGTCACTTTGGCTCTGGGGTTCAGATACAAACGGTGTTGATGCTGACAACTACACAACATCAGGTACATGGCCGGGCGATACACTTACAGAAATGGATGAAAACGGTTGGTATGTTAAAGACTTCACTTGTACAAAGGCAGGTTCTTACAATATAATTGTTTCTGACAAAGGTACAAATCAGACAATTGACTATAAGGGCTTTATTGACAACGAGCTTTGGATTGTAATCGATGACTCTAATGTAATGGGTGGTACATACCTCACATTCTACACAGAGAATCCGGATAATAACCCAAATGCACCAATCGCAGTTCCGATTGCTTAATCTAAAATAATTCAAGCCGGCCTCGTAAGGGGTCGGCTTTTGCTTTTGGCATATTTTAAATTAGGAACACGCTTTGTTCTGATTTTTGTCAAACAATTATGTTTATTTACAAAAAAGTTTCTGGAAAAATTATGGTTTAGCGCATAGCTTTAGCTAAATAATTTTAAAATTTAGGTCAAGCCTTTTTAAAGGCTTGCGGGTTTGGGCAGCGCCCATAAAAATCTTCCGATATAACAATTCCTCGGGCGCAAACAGCCACGCTGTTTGCGTGATTGTACTGAGTTTGAAAAAACAGGCGACAGCCTTTTATAAAAGAAATAATTAACTTTTTTCATTATATAGTGAATGTCTTTTCTTTTTGCTTTCGCATTTAAAGGCTAACGCCGTTTTGTTCAAGCCGCCAAAAAGCAAGCTTTTTGGCTATCATTAGATTGTGTAAACGGAAAGTATTTGTGGGCTTTGCCCACACCCACGACCTTTGAAAAGGTCGACCAAACTTTTATAATTGCTTTTCAAATTTATTCCGCTAAACCATAATTTATCCCAACTTTTGATAAAGAACCTTTATAATCACTTAGCAAAGCAGTTTGCTAAAAACTAAAGATAATCAATGTTTCACTCTTATAATCATAAAAAGCAAATGCACAACGATAAAAACCGTTGTGCATTTTTTAAGATAATGGAAGATTTAATTATTATTAAAATTAAAGATTTGTGTAACCTATAAGGCTTAAATCTACCTCTTTGGCTACATCTCTGCCCTCACGAATTGCCCATACTACAAGCGACTGTCCTCTGTGCATATCGCCGGCTGTAAATACATTCTTTACATTTGTTGCGTGTGAGTCTTCGGCAGTGGCTACATTTGTTCTTGCGTTTACTTCTACACCAAATGCTTTTGTAACATAACTTTCCGAACCTAAGAAACCTGCCGCAATGAGTACAAGCTCAACATCAACAGTGTATTCCGAACCCTCGACTTCTTTCATCATAAGTCTGCCGGTCTTTTCGTCTTTTTCAGGCTTTAACTTAACAAGAACAGCACCCTTAAGGTTGCCCTTGTCATCGGCTATAAACTCTTTAACAGTTGTCTGATAAACTCTTGGATCGTGACCGAATACTTCAATAGCCTCTTCCTGACCGTAATCTGTCTTGCAGACTCTCGGCCACTGCGGCCATGGGTTGTCGGCTGTACGCTTGTCGGGTAATTTTGGCATCATCTCAAGCTGGAGAACTGATTTAGCGCCGTGACGAATACTTGTTCCGACGCAGTCATTACCTGTATCGCCGCCACCGATAACCATAACATTTTTGCCCTTTGCAGAAATGTATGTGCCATCCTTTAAGCCGTTGTCAAGCAATGCCTTAGTAGTCGATTTAAGAAAATCAACAGCAAAGTGAATACCCTTTGCATCTCTGCCTTTAACCTTAATATCTCTTGGATTTGATGCACCACAGCAGAGGATTACTCTGTCATACTCATCAAGCAGCTTTTCAGCCTTTACATTTTTGCCTACATTAACGCCTGTCTTAAATTCAACGCCCTCTTCTTTCATAATAGAAATTTTGCGGTCGATGACTTCTTTTTCAAGTTTCATATTCGGAATACCGTACATAAGCAAACCGCCTACACGGTCTGAACGCTCAAATACTGTTACCGAGTGTCCTCTTTGGTTGAGCTGGTCAGCGGCGGCAAGTCCCGAAGGACCTGAGCCGATGATTGCAATTTTTTTACCTGTTCTTACTTTTGGCGGATTTGCTTCGGCAAGTCCCTGCTCGTAAGCGTTTTCTATAATTCCATACTCGTTTGCTCTTACGGTAACAGCGTCACCGTTTGCGCCGCAGGTGCAAGCCTTTTCGCAAAGGGCAGGACAAACACGAGAGGTAAATTCAGGAAAATTGTTTGTGATTTTAAGTCTGTTGTATGCCTGCTCCCAGCAACCCTTGAAAATAAGGTCATTCCACTCGGGGACAAGGTTGTTAAGAGGACAGCCGGAGAACGCATTGCCAATCTGCATACCTGCCTGACAGAACGGAACACCACATTCCATACATCTTGCGCCCTGCTTTTCCTGATCCTTTTTGCTTAAAGGAGTGTGAAATTCATTGTAATTTTGTATTCTTTCTTTAACTGAAAATGCCTCGGCATCTTCACGATTGTAATCCATAAAACCTGTTGGCTTTCCCATTATTGTGTGCCCTCCTTACTTATTGTTGATAATCTGATAGAATGCCTCGATCTGAGCCTGTTCACTGCTAAGACCTTTTTCTTCCATAGAGGCAATCGCAGACATCATTTCTTTGTAATCATGAGGAACGATTTTCTTAAACTTTGGAAGATACTCGTCAAAGTTGTCAAGAATTTCTTTACCCTTTGCTGAGCCGGTAGCATCTGTATGTTCTTCAATGAGTGACTTGAGCTCGATGATATCGTACTTTTCCTTAACCTCAGAGAAGAGTACCATTTCCTTGTTGAGCTTGGTGTAAAGATCTCTGTCCTCGTCAAGCACATACGCTACACCGCCCGACATACCTGCCGCAAAGTTTTTGCCTGTTTTACCGATAACTACAACTCTGCCGCCTGTCATATATTCGCAGCCATGGTCGCCCACACCCTCAACAACAGCAACAGCGCCTGAGTTTCTTACGCAGAAACGCTCACCTGCAACACCGTTGATAAATGCCTTACCGCTTGTAGCACCGTAGAAAGCAACATTACCGATGATGATATTATTTTCAGCCTTAAAGGTTGAACCCTTTGGAGGATATACAATAAGTTTACCGCCTGACAAACCTTTACCAAAGTAGTCGTTGCTGTCGCCGACAAGCTCAAGTGTAAGTCCCTTTGGAATGAAAGCACCAAAACTCTGTCCGCCAGAACCGTTACATATAATTTTAAATGTATCGTCTTCAAGCTTATCGTCAAACGCTTTTGTGATTTCAGAACCGAGAATTGTACCGAATGAACGGTCTGTATTCTTAACATCAACAGTAATTGTCTTGCTCTTACCGTTTGCAAGAGATGACTTAAATTCCTTTAAGAGTACCTTTTCGTCAAGTGTAGAATCAAGCTTAAAGTCATAAAGATTTTTCTTTTTATATTCAATCTTATTTGAAACAAAGTCAGTGTTGAGAATATTTGAAAGGTCAACCTCGGCAGACTGTCCCTCAATATTGTCTTTTCTCTTAATAAGGTCAATTCTGCCGACAAGCTCGTCAATAGTTTTTATGCCGAGCTTAGACATATACTCTCTAAGCTCCTGAGCAACAAAACGCATAAAGTTCATTACATACTCAGGTTTACCCATAAATCTCTTTCTGAGTTCAGGATTCTGGGTAGCAACACCAAATGGGCAAGTATCAAGATTACATACTCTCATCATAGCACAACCAAGTGTTATGAGCGGAGCGGTAGCAAAGCCGTATTCCTCAGCACCGAGAATAGCCGCAATGGCAACATCTCTGCCGTTCATAAGTTTACCGTCTGTTTCGATAACAACCTTGTTTCTGAGGTCATTCATAATAAGAGTCTGATGAGCCTCGGCAAGACCAAGCTCCCATGGCAAACCTGCATTGTAAATTGAACTTCTCGGAGCAGCACCTGTACCGCCGTCATAGCCTGAAATAAGGATAACGCCTGCGCCTGCTTTTGCAACACCTGCGGCAACCGTACCTACGCCACACTCGGAAACGAGCTTTACAGAAATTCTTGCGTCTGTGTTAGCATTTTTAAGGTCATAAATAAGCTGTGCAAGGTCTTCTATTGAATAAATATCGTGGTGAGGAGGAGGGGAGATAAGTGATACACCCGGTGTGGAGTGTCTTGTCTTTGCAATCCAAGGATATACCTTTTTGCCCGGAAGATGTCCGCCCTCGCCCGGCTTAGCACCCTGTGCCATTTTAATCTGAATTTCATCGGCAGATGTGAGGTACTTTGAAGTTACACCGAATCTGCCCGATGCAACCTGCTTGATAGCTGAGCAACGGTTGTCGGCTGTGCCCTTTGTGAGAAGTCTTTCAAGGCTTTCGCCGCCCTCGCCTGAGTTTGACTTGCCATGAAGTCTGTTCATCGCAATAGCAAGTGCCTCGTGTGCCTCTTGAGAAATTGAGCCGTAAGACATAGCACCTGTTTTAAATCTGCGAACGATAGAATCAACGCTTTCAACCTCGTCAATCGGAACAGGAGTTTCGGCATAATTAAAGTCAAACAATCCTCTGATATTTACAGGGTCCATTTCTTCTGAAATCATATGAGAATACTTTTTATAAAGCTCATAGTCGCCTGTTCTTGTTGACTGCTGGAGCATATATATTGTTTGCGGATTGTAGAGGTGTTCCTCTTTGCCACTTCTGAATTTATGACTGCCTCTTGATTCAAGCTCAGGATTTGTGCTGAGTCCGAGAGGGTCAAAAGCAGATGTGTGAAGTCTGTCAACATTCTTTTCAATATCCTTTAATGTGATACCGCCTATTCTGCTGACTGTGCCTGTAAAGTAATTATCAATAACATCTTTGCCGATACCGATTGCCTCGAAAATTTGTGAGCCATGGTATGACTGGATTGTTGAAATACCCATTTTAGATGCAATCTTAACTATGCCATGAAGAATAGCGTCATTGTAGTCATTAACAGCCGCATAGTAATCCTTGTCGAGAAGGTCATCTGCGATAAGCTCGTGGATAGTTTCCTGCGCAAGGTATGGGTTAATAGCACTTGCACCGTAGCCAAGAAGTGTAGCAAAATGATGTACCTCTCGTGGCTCGCCGCTTTCAAGAATGATAGCGCATGATGTTCTTTTCTTGGTAACAACTAGGTGCTGGTGAACTGCCGAAACCGCAAGCAATGACGGAATAGCAAGGTGGTTTTCGTCAACGCCTCTGTCCGAGAGGATGATGATGTTTGCACCCTCGCTGAAAGCCTTGTCTGTTTCAATAAAAAGTCTGTTGATAGCCTTTTTAAGGCTTGTGTTTTTATAATAAAGAATCGGAACGGTGGCAACCTTAAAGCCGTTGATATTCATATTTTTGATTTTGAGAATATCTGTTGAAGTAAGGATAGGGTTGTGAATCTTAATTACCTTACAGTTTTCTGGTTTTTCTTCAAGTATGTTGCCGTCCTCACCAATGTAAATTGTAGTTGATGTTACAACTTCCTCACGAATTGCATCAATAGGTGGGTTTGTAACCTGAGCGAAAAGCTGTTTAAAGTAATTAAACAAAGGCTGCGGTACTTTTGAAAGTACAGCAAGCGGACTGTCTGTGCCCATTGCCGAAATCGGCTCGGTTGCATTTTTAGCCATAGGGAGGATAGATGTCATAACCTCTTCATAGGTATAGCCAAACGCTTTCTGAAGTCGCTGTCTTTCATCGTAAGAGTGTTCCTCAACCTTTACATTCGGAATCTTGAGGTCTTTAAGACGAACAAGGTTGCTGTCGAGCCACTCGCCGTACGGCTGTTTAGATGCGTAGTATTCCTTAAGCTCGTCATCATCAATGAGCTTGCCCTGTACTGTATCAACAAGGAGCATTTTGCCCGGACGGAGTCTTTCCTTTGTAACGATTTTTGCAGGGTCAATAGGAAGTGCGCCAACCTCTGAAGAAAGGATAAGGTTGTTGTCATCTGTAATGTAGTATCTTGACGGACGAAGACCGTTTCTGTCAAGAACCGCACCCATAATATCACCGTCAGAGAAAAGAATTGATGCAGGGCCGTCCCATGGTTCCATCATTGTAGCGTAGTACTGGTAAAAATCTTTCTTTTTCTGAGAAATTGTGTGGTTTCTGTCCCAAGGCTCAGGAATTGTAATCATAACGGCAAGAGGAAGCTCCATACCGCTCATTACTAAAAATTCAAGTGTGTTGTCGAGCATAGCCGAGTCTGAACCCTCGGTGTTTACAACAGGAATAACCTTGTCGAGGTCGCCTTTGAGGTGCTCTGACTTCATTGTTTCCTCACGAGCAAGCATTTTGTCTGCATTGCCCCTGATTGTATTGATTTCACCGTTGTGAACAATCATTCTGTTTGGATGCGCTCTCTGCCAGCTTGGGTTTGTGTTGGTAGAAAATCTTGAGTGAACCATAGCAATGGCTGACTCGTAATCGGGGTCTTGCAGGTCGGTAAAGAATCTTCTTAACTCGCCTACAAGGAACATACCTTTATATACAATAGTTCTGCTTGAGAGCGAAACTACATATGTATCCTCGTTGCTCTGCTCAAATACTCGTCTTGCAACATAAAGTTTACGGTCAAAAGGCAAGCCTTTCTTAACACCTTTCGGACGCTTGATAAAGCATTGCATAATATGAGGCATACATTCTACTGCTCGTTTGCCGAGTATATCAGGGTTTGAAGGAACATTTCTCCAGCCGAGAATCTCAAGTCCCTCTTTTTCCGCAATAATTTCAAACATTTTTTTAGCCTGATTTCTTGCAAGCTCGTTTTGAGGGAAGAAGAACATACCTACGGCATAATCTCTCTCTGCAAGCAGCTTAATGCCAAGATCTCTTTCGGCTACTTTTTTGAAAAACTTGTGTGAAATCTGGAGCAAAATACCTACACCGTCACCTGTTTTGCCTTCGGCGTCCTTACCTGCTCTGTGCTCAAGGGTTTCTACAATAGTAAGAGCATTTGCAACAGTATCGTGAGATTTGATACCGTTAATGTTTACAACCGCACCGATACCGCAGTTGTCGTGCTCAAACTGTGGAGAATAAAGTCCCTTAAAGTCCTGTCTGTTTGAGATTTGTTCCAATTTAATTCACCCTTTCCCGCCCAATTCTTCAACATTCACGGTGTACGGCATACTATATAATATAGTATAGAGCACCAAGCACCGCAAATGGATTGAGCTGACTAAATACATTTTATATTTTTGCTAAAAACATATCAATTATATGTAAAATGTATGTATTGAAATAAAGCTGTCATAAAACAGCACATTTGCAATAACTTTATTATATAGCCTGTTATTATAGATGTCAATAGAAAATGCAATATTTTTATTTCAAACTTTCATATTTTTTAAAAAAGCAGGAAAAAACCCGATAAAGCACCATATAAATGCAAGTCGCTTGCAAGAAAAATACTTAAACTTGCAAATCCCGAAAATATTTTTTAAAAAATTTTAAAAAAGCTATTGACAAATAATTCAAAAGGGTTTATACTACAACCAATGACAAACAGCAAGGGCGCTGTGAGCCGAAAGGTTCGCAGTGCCTTTTTGTTTTCTAAAAATAATTTCTTTAAAAAACGGATAGGAGAGATTAAAATGGCAAAAGTTCCCGAACTATTTGGCAGTATGGTGTTTAACGATCAGATGATGCTTGAGCGTCTTCCAAAGGCTACTTATAAAGCACTTAAGAAGACAATCCAGAACGGTGAGCCACTCGATGAAGGCGTAGCAAATGTAGTTGCAAGTGCAATGAAAGACTGGGCTATTGAAAAGGGTTGCACACACTACACACACTGGTTCCAGCCGATGACAGGTATTACAGCAGAAAAGCATGACAGCTTTATCACACCAAACGGTGACGGTCAGGTTATTATGGAATTCTCAGGTAAAGAGCTTGTAAAGGGCGAGCCTGACGCATCTTCTTTCCCAAGCGGCGGTATTCGTGCTACTTTTGAGGCAAGAGGCTACACAACTTGGGACCCGACTTCATATGCTTTTGCTAAGGACGGTACACTTTACATTCCAACAGCATTCTGTTCATATACAGGCGAGGTTCTCGATAAGAAAACTCCACTTCTCCGTTCAATGGAGAGAATCAGCACCGAGGCTTGTAAGGTTCTTAATCTTCTCGGCAAGACTGATGTTACAAGAGTTACAACAACAGTTGGCCCTGAGCAGGAGTACTTCCTTATAGATAAAGATGTTTACGATCAGAGAAAAGACCTTATTTATACAGGCAGAACACTTTTCGGTGCAAAAGCACCAAAGGGACAGGAGCTTGACGACCATTACTTCGGTGCAATCAAGACAAGAGTTGCAGCTTTCATGGCTGACCTTGACAATGAGCTTTGGAAACTTGGTATTCTTGCTAAGACAAAGCACAACGAGGTTGCTCCTTCTCAGCACGAGCTTGCTCCTATTTTTACAACTACAAATATCGCAACCGACCACAACGAGCTTACAATGGAGGTTATGAAGAAAATTGCCGAGAAGCATGGTCTTGTTTGCCTCCTCCACGAAAAGCCTTTTGCAGGCGTAAACGGTTCCGGTAAGCACAACAACTGGTCAATTTCTACAAATACAGGCGAAAACCTCCTCGATCCGGGCAAAACTCCTGAAACAAATATTCAGTTCCAGCTTTTCCTCGCAGCTATCGTAAAGGCTGTTCACGAGTATCAGGATCTTTTAAGAATTTCTGTTGCATCAGCAGGCAACGATCACCGTCTTGGCGCTAACGAAGCACCGCCTGCAATCATTTCAATGTATCTTGGCGATGACCTCGGCGCTTTGGTTGATTCAATCATCAACGGTACAGAATATGTAAGCAAGGGCAAAGTTAAGATGTCAACAGGTGTTGATGTTCTTCCTGACTTCAAGAAAGACACATCAGACCGTAACAGAACATCACCTTTTGCTTTCACAGGCAACAAGTTTGAGTTCAGAGCACTCGGTTCGGCACTCAACATTGCTTGTCCGAACATTATGCTCAACACAATGGTTGCTGAGGAGCTTTCTGAGTTCTACGATGAGCTTAAGGATGCATCAGACCTTGATGCAGCTGTTAAGGCTCTCATTAAAAAGACATTTACAGAGCATCAGGCTATTATCTTCAACGGCAACAACTACGCTCCTGAGTGGGTTGAAGAGGCAGAGAAGAGAGGCCTTCTTAACCTCAAGTCACTTCCTGATGCAGTTGAGCATTACATTGACCAGAAGAACCTTGACCTCTTTACAAAGAACAAGATTTATTCTGTAGATGAAATTCACGCAAGATATGAAATTGAGCTTGAAAACTATGCTAAGATTATCAACATTGAGGCACTTACAATGATTGATATGGCTAAAAAGGATATGATTCCTGCCGTAACATCATATGTAAGAGAGCTTACAGATACAGCACTTGCTAAGAAAGCTCTTTCAGACGCAATCCCAACATCAGTTGAGGAAGACCTCATTACAAGTCTTTCAAACAAGCTCGTATGCTTTAGCAAAAAGACAGCAGAGCTTGAGAACGCTGTTATCGGTGCAAGCGAATATGAGGGCGATGTTCTTGCTTATGCTAAGTATTACAGAGAGAGCGTGTTCTCTGTAATGACAGAACTTCGTGCAATCGGTGACGCAATGGAAACAGAAACAGCCGCTGATTACTGGCCATATCCTTCATACGGCGAAATGCTTTACGGTGTATGATTGATTGACTGATTTTTAAATTTTAAATTTGGTGACACAATGGCGTGTAACGAACAGTAGTAAACTGTTCGGTGCACGCCGTTTTTGTTATTTATAAAAAGGAGAGATCTATATGGCAGACTTAATCTATGGTAGCTCGGGCGTATGGTTTATGATAGGCGCCTTGCTTGTATTCTTTATGCAATGTGGATTTGCAATGGTAGAAACAGGCTTTACACGAGCAAAAAACGCAGGTAATATCATTATGAAAAACCTGATGGACTTCTGTATCGGTACAGTTGTTTTCAGCTTACTTGGTTTTGGACTTATGATGTCCGAAAACTATGTAGCAGGTTTCATTGGTATTCCAAGTCTTACAATGTTTACGGATTGGACAAACTTTGATTGGAACACATTTGTATTCCAGCTTGTATTCTGTGCCACTGCCGCTACTATCGTATCAGGCTCAATGGCAGAGCGTACAAAGTTCTCTGCATACTGTGTATACAGCGCAGTAATTTCACTCGTTGTTTATCCTATCGAGTCAGGCTGGGTTTGGAACAGTCAGGGTTGGCTTGCTCAGCTCGGTTGTGTTGACTTTGCAGGTTCTATCGTAATTCATATGGTTGGCGGTATCTCGGCACTTGTCGGCGCAATCATTCTTGGCCCTCGTATCGGTAAGTACGGCAAAAACGGCAAAGTAAACGCTATCCCGGGTCATAGCATCACACTTGGTGCTTTGGGTGTATTTATCCTTTGGTTTGCTTGGTACGGATTTAACGGTGCAGCTGCCGAAGACGGCGCAAGACTCGGTCAGATTCTTCTTACTACAACAATCGCACCTGCTGTTGCAACAGTAACTTGTATGATCTTTACATGGATTAAGAACGGCAAGCCTGATGTTTCAATGTGTCTTAACGCATCTCTTGCAGGTCTTGTAGCAGTTACAGCAGGCTGTGCAGATGTAGACGCTATCGGTTCTGCAATCATCGGTATTGTATCAGGTATCCTCGTAGTAGTAGCAGTAGAATTTGTAGACATTAAGCTCAAGATAGATGACCCTGTCGGTGCATTTGCAGTACATGGCGTAAACGGTATGTGGGGCGGTCTTGCAGTAGGTCTTTTCGCAACAGGCAACGGTCAGGACGGTATCACAGGTCTTTTCTATGGCGGCGGTTTCGCTCAGCTTGGCAAGCAGGCTCTCGGTATCCTTTGCGTAGCATCTTGGACAGTTGTTTGTATGATCATCGTATTTACAGTAATCAAAAAGACAATCGGTCTTCGTGTAACTAAGGAAGAAGAAATGAAAGGTCTTGACATTTGCGAGCACGGTCTTGTAAGTGCATATGCAGACTTTATGCCAATCGGCGTTGGTACAGCTTCACTTGATGAAACCTTTGATGTAGAGGACAATGTTCCTGTTACAAAGGCAGTGCCTGTTCAGCTTGCAGGCAAGTATGATATGGCTACCGACGGCACAAAGATTACTAAGATTGATATTCTCCTCAAGCAGTCAAAGCTCGAGGCACTCAAGGAAGAAATGGATAAGCTCGGCATTACAGGTATGACAGTATCTCAGGTACTCGGCTGCGGCGCTCAGAAGGGCAAGGCAGAGTATTATCGTGGTGTTGCCATTGAAAGCAACTTACTTCCTAAGATGAAAGTTGAAATTGTAGTTTGCAAAGTTCCTGTAAAGGCTGTTGTAGATGCAGCTGTAAAGGCTCTGTATACAGGTCACATCGGTGACGGCAAGATCTTCATTTATGATGTTGAAGATGTTGTAAAGGTAAGAACAGGCGAAACAGGCTACGATGCAATGCAGGATATTGAGTAATCCTTATTACATTACCTATCCTTTTTAATTCACATAAACCGAGAGGGCTGACGCAGAAATGTGTCAGCCCTCTTGGGTGTTTATCAAAGGATGGAGTGAATTATGTTTATCGAATTATCGGTCGGGTAACAAAGTAGGGCAAAAGCCAAAATTTCTGTTCCAAATATAAAAGTTTGGTCAACCTTTTTTAAAGGGTTGACCTGAATTTTAAATTTATTAATGTTACTCTGACATTGAGCGTAGAACAGATGAGTATTCACAAACAATTTAACAAAAATAAAAGGTCTACTGTCAAAGACAATAGACCTTTGGTGCCGGTGACCGGACTTGAACCGGTACGGTATCGCTACCGGCGGATTTTGAGTCCGCTACGTCTGCCAATTCCATCACACCGGCAAATACAAATTAATTATACAGTATTAATTAAAAAAAATCAAGTGTAAATTTCATTTCTTTTTAAATTTCCATAAATATTCCCTTACAGAATATAAAACAGCATAAAAACAGGAAATTTTACATTTTTTTAATTTTTAATATCATTTTAGTTGCTTATTTAAAAAAATTATATTATAATATATCTGTATTTTTATTAGCAGTCAAGGCTGCAATTTATGGAGGAATGTCAAATGGATAAAAAAGAGCTTCTTTATGAAGGTAAAGCAAAAAAAGTATTTTCAACAGAGAATCCTGACTACTGTATAGTTTCTTACAAAGATGACGCTACTGCATTTAACGGTGAGAAAAAGGGCACAATCATCGGTAAGGGTGTTGTAAACAACCGTATGAGCAACTTTATGTTTAAGCTCCTTGAGGAAAAGGGTATTCCTACTGATTTTGTAGAAGAGCTTAACGACAGAGATACTGTTCTTAAAAAGGTTGAAATCGTACCTCTCGAGGTTATCGTAAGAAATAAGGCAGCAGGCAGCCTTTCAAAAAGACTTGGTCTTCCTGAGGGCACACCAATGAAAACTCCTGTTCTTGAGTTCTGCTACAAGAACGATGAGCTTGGCGACCCTATGGTAAACGAATACCACATTCTTGCAGCAGGCTTTGCTACTAAGGAAGAGATTGATACTATTTCAAAGTATGCTCTCAAAATTAACGAAATTATGATTGACTTCTTTAAGGAGTGCAAGGTTGACCTTATCGACTTTAAGATTGAGTTCGGCAGATACAAGGGTGAAATTCTCCTTGCTGACGAAATCTCTCCTGATACTTGCCGTTTCTGGGATATGGATACTCAGGAAAAACTCGACAAAGACCGTTTCCGCAGAGATATGGGCGGTGTTGAAGAGGCTTATGCCGAGATGATGAAGCGTATCGGCTTAGCATAATAATCTGTTTAAATATACATTTACAAATCCCGTTTTCGGGCATTAGTTTGATATTTTTACGGATGGTGGCGCTTTTTGAAAAATTCTTTCGATAATTACGCAAAAGAAGGACTGCACGAGGAATGCGGTGTTTTCGGAATATTTAGTGACGGCACAATTAACCCTGCCTATGCTTGCTACAACGGCTTGCTTGCTTTGCAGCATCGTGGTCAGGAAAGCTGTGGTATTGCCGTTACCGATGACGGTGTAATAGATTATCATAAGGATATGGGACTTGTTACCGAGGTTTTTAATAACCGTATTCTTGACTCTTTGCAAGGTCAGATGGGTATTGCTCATGTCCGTTATTCGACTGCCGGTGGCTCTGTACTTGAAAATTCACAGCCTCTCGTTATGCGTTATGTAAAAGGTACACTTGCTGTGGCTCACAACGGCAACCTTACCAACGCCCTTGAAATTCGCAGTCAGCTTGAACAGACAGGTGCTATTTTTCAGACCACTATTGACTCTGAGGCTATCTGTTATGTTATTGCAAGAGAAAGACTTAAATGTCATTCTGTTGAGGAGGCAGTTGCCCGCACAATGAGGGTTATTAAGGGTGCATATTCTCTGCTTGTTATGAGCCCGAGAAAGCTGATTGCCGCTCGTGACCCACATGGTTTTCGTCCTCTTTGCATGGGTAAATACAATGATTCCGTAGTGTTTGCAAGCGAGAGTGCTGCTCTTGACGCCTGCGGAGCAAAGTTTATTCGTGATATTGAACCCGGCGAAATTGTTGTGGTGGATAATAATGAAATCCGCAGTATTAAGCCGGACTTTGGAGAAGAAAAAAAGCAGTCGCTTTGTATTTTTGAATATATTTATTTTGCCCGCTCCGATTCCTTTATTGACGGCATAAGCGTTTATGAGGCAAGAAAACAGGCAGGCAGAATTTTGGCAAGGGAGTTTCCTGTTGATGCCGATATGGTAGTCGGCGTGCCCGAGTCGGGTATTGACGCAGCTATCGGTTACAGCGAGGAATCGGGAATCCCTTATGAAAAAGCTATTGTAAAAAACAGCTATATAGGCAGAACTTTCATTAAACCCAGTCAGAAAGAGCGTATGAAGAGTGTGCGCATAAAGCTGAACCCTATTGCTGATAAAATCAAGGGTAAGCGTGTTGTTATTATTGATGACAGCATTGTGCGTGGTACTACTGTTGACAGAATCGTCACTATGCTCCGTGAAGCAGGTGCAAAAGAAGTTCATATGCGCATCAGTTCGCCCCCTTTTATGTGGCCATGCTACTACGGTACGGATATTCCGTCAAGAGGAGAGCTTATCGCCTGCAACCATACGGTTGAAGAAATCCGTCAGCTCAGCGGTGCGGATTCGCTTGGTTATTTGCCCGCAGACAGCTTGCGTGAAATGCTCCACAATGCTCCTATCGGCTTTTGTGATGCTTGTTTCAGCGGTAATTATCCTGCTGAAATTACCAAAAAGACCTTTAAGGGCAAAGAGCGTGGCGGTATGAATTTTGATAAGAAATGCTGATAATTCTAAATTCTGAAAGGATTTACTAATATGATTAAGGATACCTATGAATCACCTTTGTCTGCAAGATATGCAAGCAAAGAAATGAAATATATCTTTTCTCCCGATATGAAATTCCGTACTTGGAGAAAACTTTGGATTGCTCTTGCTGAGGCTGAAATGGAACTTGGACTTCCTATCACTCAGGAGCAGATTGACGAACTTAAGGAACACGCTGACGACATCAACTATGAAGTTGCTCAAGAGAGAGAAAAACTTGTTCGTCATGATGTAATGTCACATGTTTATGCTTACGGTGTACAGTGCCCTAACGCAAAGGGTATTATTCACCTTGGCGCAACTTCTTGCTATGTAGGCGACAATACAGATATTATTATTATGACAGAGGGCTTAAAGCTCATCAGAAACAAGCTCATTACAGTAATTCGTAATCTTGCTAAATTTGCAGATGAGTACAAGGCTCTTCCTACACTTGCATTCACACATTTTCAGCCTGCTCAGCCAACAACAGTAGGCAAGAGAGCAACTCTTTGGTTACAGGAATTGCTTATGGACCTTGAAGATGTAGAGTATCAGCTTTCAAAGGCTAAGCTGCTCGGTTCAAAGGGTACAACAGGTACTCAGGCAAGCTTTTTGGAGCTTTTCGAGGGCGACCACGAAAAATGTAAGGCACTCGACAAGAAAATTGCTCAGAAAATGGGCTATAATTCTTGCTTTGCCGTTTCAGGTCAGACCTACTCAAGAAAGCTCGATTCGCAGTTTCTCAATGTTCTTGCCGGAATTGCACAGAGTGCGTCTAAGTTCTCAAATGATATTCGCCTTTTACAGCATCTTAAAGAGGTTGAAGAACCGTTTGAAAAGAATCAGATCGGTTCATCGGCAATGGCTTACAAGCGCAATCCTATGCGTTCGGAGCGTATAGGCTCACTTTCTCGTTATGTAATGTGTGATGTATTAAACGGTTATTTCACAACTGCTACACAGTGGTTTGAGAGAACTCTTGATGACTCGGCTAACAAGCGTTTGAGTATTCCTGAGGCATTCCTCGCTGTTGACGGTATTCTTTCACTTTACGCAAATGTTGCCGACGGTCTTGTGGTATATCCAAAGGTTATTGAACAGCGTCTCAGAAAAGAGCTGCCGTTTATGGCTACCGAAAATATTATGATGGACGCAGTTAAGTACAGAGGTGCTGACAGACAGCAGCTCCACGAGAGAATTCGTGTTCATTCAATGGCTGCATCTAAGGTTATTAAGGAAGATGGCGGCGAAAACGACCTCTTAGAGAGAATTGCCAACGATGAGGCTTTCGGCGTAACTTTAGAGGATCTCGAAAAGATTTTACAGCCTGAAAAATATACAGGCAGAGCAAAAGAGCAGACCGAGGATTTCCTCGCAGAAATGGTACAGCCTGTTCTTGACAAGTATGCTGACATTGAATCAGATAAGCCTGAAATCAATGTATAAAACTAATACATTTGTATTTATATATTAAGGAGTTTTACAAATTATGGTTAAAGCAATAGTAGGTGCAAACTGGGGAGATGAAGGTAAGGGTAAAATTACCGATGTTCTCGCAAATGACAGTGACATTGTAATTCGCTTTCAGGGCGGTGCAAATGCAGGTCATACTATCGTAAATGAATATGGCAAGTTTGCTTTGCATCAGCTCCCATCCGGTGTATTTCATCAGAATATTACTAATATTATTGGCAACGGCGTTGCTTTCAGCGTTGAAAATTTCGTAAAAGAAATCGCTGAGCTTGAGAGCAGAGGAGTACCAAAGCCAAAGATTATTATTTCAGACAGAGCGCAGATAGTTATGCCTTATCATGTTGCTTTTGATTGTTACGAGGAGGAGCGCCTCGGCAAAAATTCCTTTGGCTCAACAAAGAGCGGTATTGCTCCGTTCTATTCAGACAAATACTCAAAAATCGGTTTCCAGATTAACGAGCTTTACGATGATCCTGATTCTCTCAGAGAGAAAATCAGACACGCTCTCGGCATTAAAAATGCTATTCTCAAGAATCTCTACAACAAGCCTGAGATTACAGAGGAAGAAGTATTTGATAAGTTAATGGAATACAAAGAGGCACTTGCTCCTTATGTTGGAGATACTTTTGAGTTTATTCATAATGCGCTCAAAGATGGCAAGAATATTCTTTTGGAGGGTCAGCTTGGCTCACTTAAGGATACTGACTTTGGTATCTATCCAATGGTTACATCTTCAAATACAATCGCCGGCTACGGTGCAGTAGGCGCAGGTATTCCGCCATACGAGATTAAAGAGGTTATCACTGTTGTTAAGGCTTACTCAAGTGCAGTAGGCGCAGGTGAATTTGTTTCTGAAATCTTTGGTGAAGAGGCAGACGAGCTCAGAAGAAGAGGCGGCGACGGCGGCGAATTTGGTGCCACAACAGGCAGACCTCGCAGAATGGGTTGGCTTGACCTTGTGGCTACTCGTTACGGCTGTAAGGTACAGGGAGCTACTCAGGTAGCATTTACTGTTCTTGATGTTCTCGGCTACCTTGACGAAATTCCTGTATGCGTTGGTTATGAGCTTGACGGCGAAGTTATCGACTACTTCCCATCTACAACAAAGCTCAAGAGATGCAAGCCTATTCTCAAGAAATTAAAGGGCTGGAAATGCTCAATTTCAGGCATTAAAGAGTACGACAAACTTCCTAAGGAATGTCGTGACTATATTGAATTTGCAGAAGAGCAGATTGGTGTGCCGATTAAGATTGTATCTAACGGCCCATCAAGAGATGATATTATTTACAGATAAACAAAGGCTGGTAATGTAATGGAAAACAAAGAAAGAGTAATTGTCCTCGACTTTGGCGGACAGTATAATCAGCTTATTGCAAGGCGAGTTCGTGAGTGCAATGTGTATTGTGAAATACTGCCTTACACAGTCAGCCTTGACAAAATTAAAGAATTAAATCCGACCGGTATTATTTTTACCGGCGGTCCTAACAGCGTGTACGATGAAAGCTCACCGCACATTGCAAAAGAAATTTTTGAGCTTAATATACCGATTCTCGGCATTTGCTACGGATGTCAGCTTATGGCATACACCCTAGGCGGTGTTGTAACTGCTGCCACAGATAACTCGTCTTGTGAGTATGGCAAGACAATGACTAACTACAATAAAAACGATGTTATCTTTGCAAATGTGCCTGAGCATGGTATTTCTTGGATGAGCCATCGTGACTATATCAGCACAGTTCCTGACGGATTTTCCGTTACTGCAACAACAGCTGTTTGTCCTGTTGCAGCTATGAGCTGTCCTGAGAAAAAACTCTACGGTGTGCAGTTCCACCCTGAAGTAAATCATACTGAAAACGGTAAAGATATGCTCCGTTCTTTCCTTTACGATGTTTGCGGTTGTAGGGGCGAGTGGCAGATGGATAGCTTTATTGACACCACTGTTGCTAAACTTAAAGAGCAGATTGGCAATAAGGGTGTTGTGCTTGGCCTTTCGGGCGGTGTTGATTCATCAGTAGCAGCCGCACTTTTAAGTAAGGCGGTTGGCAAGCAGCTTACATGCGTTTTTGTAGATCAGGGACTTATGCGTAAAGACGAGGGCGATTTTGTAGAACAGACTTTTACAAAGCTCTTTGATATGAATTTTGTCCGCATTAATTGTCAGGAAGAGTTCCTCTCAAAGCTCAAGGGCGTTTCAGAGCCTGAGGCAAAGAGAAAGATTATCGGTACAGAATTTTATAATGTGTTCTGGAATAAGATTCGTGAAAGCTATGGCAGCGGCTATTTTGCACAGGGCACAATTTATCCTGACAGAATCGAGAGTGGCAAGGGTGATGCTGCAAAGATTAAGACACACCACAATCAGGTTGAAGTTCCTCAGGATATCACCTTTGAGGGCATTATTGAGCCTTTGCAGGATTTATTTAAGGACGAAGTGCGTGTAGTTGGCGAAAAACTCGGACTTCCGCACGAGCTTGTATGGCGTCAGCCGTTCCCGGGTCCCGGACTCGGCGTTAGAGTAATCGGTGAGGTTACAGCAGAAAAGGTTAAGATTTTGCAGGGGGCAGACGCTATCCTCAGAGAAGAAATGGATAAGTGCGGCTATGCATCACAGATGAGCCAGTTCTTTGCAGTCCTTCCGGGCGTAAAGACTGTAGGCGTAATGGGTGACTCCCGTACCTATGACGAGCTTGTTGCAATCAGAGCCGTAACTACCGATGACTTTATGACAGCCGATTGGGCAAAAATCCCTTACGATATTCTCGGCAGAGTTTCAAGCCGAATCATTAATGAAGTTGAACATGTAAATAGAGTAGTTTACGATATAACCTCAAAACCACCTGGAACAGTGGAGTGGGAATAACAAACAGTAATGCCGAAAGCCTGTATTTATGCAGGTTTCCGGCTTTTGTTTTATTAAATGGTTTGCTCAATTTGTGGCGGAGTAAAGTTGAGCTTTTTGATAGAGAGTAGTATAAAAGAGAAGGGATAAAAGTGTTTAAGATTGCAATCTTACAAAAAAGAGCCATTAATGCGCAAATAGATAAGAATATTGAAAGTATCATTATGGCAATGAAAGAGGCTGCGGAAAACCATGCGGATATTCTTTTGCTGCCGGAATGTTTTGTTACAGGATATGATTTGCCTATGTCATACGAAAAAAGCATTGCAGATGATGATATAAGAATTGCAATAATATGTGAGAATGCTAAAAAATATAAAATTGGTGTGGTACTCACTGCATTTACAAAAGGTAATAAGCAACCACAAAACTCAGCTTTTGTTATTAATAAGTCGGGCGATATATTAATGAAATACTCTAAGGTGCATACCTGTGATTTTGCAGATGAAAGAAATGTTGAATCAGGTAAAGAATTTAAGGTGTGTGATTTTGAAGGAATACAATTAGGTATTATGATTTGTTATGACAGAGAGTATCCCGAAAGTGCAAGAATACTGATGCTAAAAGGTGCTGAAGTTATTCTTGTCCCAAATGATTGTGGTTCTATGCAACCAAGAATCAGAGCACTTTCTACAAGAGCATATGAAAATATGGTTGCAGTTGCTATGGCGAATTCGAATGGAGATAACGCCGGATGTTCTTGTGCATTTAGTCCAATTTGTTGGGGTGAAAACGGAAAGTGTGTTGATAACACAGTTTTGTTGGCTGACGATAAAACTGAGGGGATTTTTTATGCTGAGTTTGATATGGAAGATATAAGAAAATACAGAAATCGAGAAATGTTAGGAAATACATTTCGTAAAGTAGAGGCGTACGAGCAATTACTAAGTGATGAAATCAAGCCACCTTTTATAAGAAATGGTCAGAATAGATAATTATGTAGGAGTTTGTTTTTTGCCGTTAGAATTAAAAAGAAGAATGGTACAATTTTAAAAGAACAATTCTTTAAAAAATACGGTCATAAATTTTATCTTTAAAAACTAAACTTTGCGTCAGATAATAAAAAATCCAAAGTCGATTTTAGTCGGCTTTGGATTTTTGTTTATTCGTTATATGGTTTATAATAGGTGTCAAGTATTAGCTTGTAGAACTCGTCTTCGTTTATATGAAACTCTGTATATCGTTCGCCTTTTTTCAATTCACCGGGTACAGATACCATTGTCATATTCATACCGTTGTGGCTGAGCATATTCTGCGAAAGGTAACATATTTTAGACGGGTTTAGGTTCGTGCATGAGTATGGGGCAGAGGCGTTGAACAGACTTACAGGAGTTGTAATATCCTTTTTGGTCTGCGCAAGAACTGTATTCATAAATGAATCAAGGTAAACCTGCTGTCTTTGCATACGCTTGCTGTTTGCGTCTACGCTTTCCATATCTCTTGAACGAACAAAAGTTTCTGCATCCTTACCTTCAAGATGGTAGCTTTCACCCTCTTTAAAATCGCCTATGGTTTCGGGAGATACGACATCAACTCCGCCGACTGCATCATTGATAGCTGAAATTCCGTCAAGGTCAAGCGCAAAATATGAATTAATGGGAATATTGTAGAAAAGTCTTTCGACCGCTGTTACGGTGTTTGCACAGCTGGAATCTTTACCGTCACCGTAAGCGTAGGCAAGACAAATCTGCTCATTTACTGTTTCTACATAATAACCGTTTGCCGAATAAACTGCAACATCAGTCATTGTATCTCTCGAGATATTAATGAGTTTTGTTTCGCCTGTTGAAGTGTCTATCGCCGCAAGAATGAGTACATCGGCTTGTCCATTTTCGCCTTTAATATCGCTTGCACTGTCAAAAGTGGACTTATCTATACCCATACAGAGAATGCTCGTCATACTATTGTTAAATTCATAGGTCTGTCCGTTATACACAACATACTGACCGCCGTTCTGCACAACGACATTTGTCGGAGCGGATATTATGTTGGTATTATTAAGCAGCTCCTTTGAGCCGTTGTAGACAAACCAAACAAGCAGTCCGCTAACTATAATTACAAGAGAAAGAATTACGCTTACAATCGTGAGAATTACTCTTTGCCATCTTTTAAAGCGCCTTTTCTTTTTCTTCCTGACTTTTCGCTTTTCTTTAATAACTTTTTTTTGCTCTTTAGAACCCATTGCAGGATGAGTGCTTTTTACAAGCTCATCGTATTCCTGTAAATATTTTTCGTTGCCTGAGCTTTTTGTACTGCACTTATGAGCACTTCCTTTTGCAGGGCGTGAGCTTTGCACCAGCAGGGTATCTTCGGCATTTTCTGTATTTGAATGATGATGGTGGTGATGATGATGACTATGACTTCTATGAGCCTTAGTGAATATATAATCATCTATATCATCATTTATACTGCGTTCGGCATATTTTACCTCGCCGAGTTCACCGTCGCTTGCCACGCCCTCCTCGGTTTGAGGTGGCAATTTGCTTGAGTAGCTGTATATATCATCAAAGTTATTAGTTTTGTTGTCAGCAGTATTTTCCGCATTACTGCTGTTTTCACTGCTATTTTGTGAGTTCATCCTTTATTAACACCCCCTGTAAAAGAAGTCTTCCTTCACCCGAATTTAAGCAGGTGCTGAGTGTAACAATTTTATCGTTTGTTGTCAGCTCAAGATTATCTCTTACAACTTTTGTGAATGACCTTGGATTCTGTATATAATCAAGGTACTCCTGAAATACCTCGTCCTTATCAAAATCAAAGGAGTTCATAATGTGTCTGTCATCATATGAATATACCGAGGCGATGCGATAGGTTAGTTTGTGCTTAGGTCTGTAAATATAAAAATATTCGTGATTGTTAAAAAAGTCACTATCGGTAAATTTATACAGATCGGCAAACATACTTCCGTCTGCCATATTGTGACCATAGAGCACCGTTACCCTGTCATGCATATAAATGGAATTGCAGTACTGCGAATATATCGAGCCTGAAAAGCTGTAATTTCCGTAAATATCATGGTCGAGATAAAAATTATCATTACTGTTGCTTCTGCATACTGGATAATTTATATTGGTATCGGGAATATATATCCACGAATAAATTTCATTATTTTGCTTTTGCAGAGAAGTAAAGTCGATAGGATTATCGGCAAGTGCTTCATCTATTGACGGAGTTGTTACTTCGTTTGAAATACTCGGAGCAATCGAGCTTGCAAGATTATTGTATTCCTGCTGTGTTTTTTGCTGAGAATTCATACGGTATATAACATACACAATACAGCAAATAAGCAGAATTATTGTAATGATAAGAATTGTTATTAAAAATTTATTTCGGTTTCTTTTCATAGGTAAATCTCTCATATAATTGTAACAAATATCGACAACAAAGTCAATATTTATCCAATATCATATAGGAATATAGCGTTTATAAGCATTAAAAAACAGCTTCCGTTTTGCGAAAGCTGTTTTAAAAGCAAATTAGTTTGATTTCTTAGACTTAACAATAGTTACGCTGACAGCAACAGCAATAAGTGTTAAGCTGATCATCACATAAGGCATTGCGTTTGAAGGGCCGGTCTGAGGTGACTTGTCAGAAGTATCAGTTGTAACAGACTGTGTAGGTGACTCGCCGTCCTTTGTGTAGTAAGGAGTTACTTTAATATCACCTGTGATAATAAGATCAAGATCTTTATCTGTGAGTGGCTGATCTGTTCTGTAAGGACCGTCAATTACCCAGTGGTCAAAAGTATATCCGGGATTTGGTTTTGGAGTAACATGAACATTCTGGTTACCGTCCTCGTCAATATCTGTTGTAAATTCATAGTCACCGCTGCCACCCGGTGTAGGAACAACAACTACTACATAAACATATGTTCCGGTCGGACTTGGTGCGGCAAATACCGGAACTGCCGCTGCAAGCATCAGCACAAGTGCCAACGCAATGGAAACAACCTTTTTCATTGTACTAACCTCCTGTTTAATCCATAATAAATTAAGATAAAGCAGAGAAACCCTACTTTTACATATTCATTATTATATCACAAGTAAATCATAAAGTAAAGGCAAAAAAACAAATAAATTTCGTCAAATATGCTAATATATAATTCTTATTGCAACTAAAGACTAATAATATTTACAAATTAAAAAGACCTATTGCAATAGTAGGCAAAAAAATGTATAATTAAGTATATTATGTAAGAAAAAATGTGAAAGGAAATGTATATATGAATATTTCTGAAGTTCAAAATAAAATTCTTGAGTTGAAAAAGGAAAAGGATGTTTGTATTCTTGCACACAGCTATCAGGCAAGAGAAATTTGCGAAATCGCCGATTTTACAGGCGACAGCTACAAGCTCAGTGTAGATGCAAGTAAGGTGAAAAATAAAAATATTCTTATGTGCGGAGTTCGCTTTATGGCTGAAACCTGCAAAATTCTCTCACCCGACAAAACAGTTTATCTCGCTCAGCCGAGCGCAGGCTGTCAGATGGCTGACCAGATGGATAAAGAGATGATTTCTTCCGTAAAAGAAATGTATCCCGATTATGCGGTAGTTGCATACATAAATACTACCGCAGATTTAAAAACTATTTGTGATGTTTGTGTAACAAGCTCATCTGCCGTAAAGATTGTAAGCAATATGCCTGAAAAGAATATTCTTTTCATTCCCGACTGCAATCTCGGCGACTATGTAAGCCGTCAGCTTCCCGATAAAAACGTTAAGCTTTTGCATGGCGGCTGTCCTATTCACGCTTGCGTATCGGCAGAAGATGTTAAAAAGGCAAAGGCTCAGTTTCCAAACGCAGAGCTGCTCGTTCACCCTGAATGTCAGCCTGCTGTTGTTGACCTTGCAGATTATGTCGGCTCAACATCGGGCATTATGAATTACGCAAAAAACAGCGACAAAAAGGAGTTTATTATCGGTACAGAAATCAGCATTGCAGAGCATTTGCAGTTTGACTGCCCTGATAAGAAATTCCATATTCTTACACATAAGCTCATTTGCCCTAATATGAAAGCTACTACACTTATGGATGTATTTAATTGCCTTAACGGCGAGGGCGGCGAGGAAATTATCCTTGATGAGCAGACTATTACAGACGCAAAGAAATGTATTGACGAGATGATAAGACTTGGCGGTTAAGGAGAATAATATGACCGAAAGGGCATTAATAGCAATGAGCGGAGGAGTAGACAGCTCGGTAGCGGCTTGCTTAATAAAGGAGCAGGGCTATGACGCTACGGGTATTACTCTCAAGCTTTTTGATAATGAAGATATAGGCGAAAAGAAAGAAAAAACCTGTTGCTCGCTTGACGATATTGACGATGCAAGAAATGTTTGCAGAAAAATAGGTATTCCGTACTATGTTTACAACTTTAAAGACAGCTTTAAGGAAAATGTAATAAACCGTTTTATATCGGCATATGAAAACGGATGCACACCTAATCCTTGTATTGACTGCAACAGATATATTAAGTTTGAAAAGCTAATGCAGAGGGCAGACGAGCTTGATTTTGACTATGTTGTTACGGGGCATTACTCTGTCATTGAGTATGACGAGGGATTGCAGAGATACTTACTGAGAAAATCTCCCGATGTAACAAAGGATCAGAGCTATGTGCTGTATTCGCTAACTCAAAAACAGCTTTCAAGAACCTTACTTCCGCTCGGCAAACTCACCAAGCACGAGGTAAGACATATTGCGGAAAAATATCACCTTATTAATGCTCAAAAACATGACAGCCAAGATATTTGCTTTGTACCAGATGGCGACTATGCAAAATTCATTGAGCAATATACGGGCAGAAAGTATGAGTTTGGCGATTTTGTAGATGAAAACGGAAAGGTTCTCGGAACGCATAAGGGCATTATCAGATACACAATAGGTCAGCGCAAGGGACTTGGTCTTGCTTTGCCGCACCCTATGTATGTTAAGGAAAAGGATATTGCAAATAACAAGGTAATTCTTTGTGAAAATGAGAGCCTGTTCTCAAGAGAGCTTTATGCAAAGGATATTAATCTTATAGCATATGAAAAGCTCGACAAGCCTTTGCGTATAAAGGCAAGGGTGAGATACAACCAACCCGAACAGGATGCAACCGTTGAGCAGTTGTCGGATAACAGACTGCATATTGTTTTTGACAAGCCGCAAAGAGCTATTTCAAAGGGACAAGCAGTTGTTTTATATGACGGCGATGTTGTTATCGGCGGCGGAACAATAGAATAATTACAGGCAAAGGCAGTTGGAAAATATACAACTGCCTTTTTAAGTAGCAGAGGGGCGGGTAAGGTGCTGATAAAAATAGGTGATTTTGAATTTACGAAATGTTGGGACGGAGTGTTTTATAAAAAATTATCCGATTATCCTAAAATATCGAATTGGAAAATACAGACAATTACAGCGGTTTTAATTGTAACGATTTGAAGCGCTGTATATTTTTTGAGATAAAAATAAAAAAAACACTTGATTTTCTTTTGAGTGTAGTATATAATGTGCATGGTTAGTTAAAACTAACCTGTTGAATAAATCATGTGGACTTCCCGAGAATCCTCTACTTCTGTTCACCGGAGGGAGTTGCTAACCTTCCGGAGGGGAGTCTGCGAATACGATTATAAGGAGATTGTTAAAATGGCTTATTTGGAAATTGAAAAAGTTATTGGCAGAGAAATTCTTGACTCCCGAGGAAATCCTACTGTTGAGGCAGAGGTTACACTCATTGACGGTACGGTTGCAAGAGGTACTGCGCCAAGTGGTGCGTCAACAGGCGAGTTTGAGGCACTTGAACTTCGTGACGGCGACAAGTCAAGATACCTTGGCAAGGGTGTTTCAAAGGCAGTAGAAAATATTAATACAGTAATTAACGATACAATAAGCGGTATGGACGCATCGGATATTTATGCGGTTGACAAAGCAATGATTGAGGCTGACGGCACAAAGGATAAATCAAACCTTGGTGCGAATGCTGTTCTTGCCGTTTCTATTGCAACTGCAAGAGCGGCGGCTGCGGCGCTTGATATTCCGCTTTACAGATTTCTCGGCGGTATTTCTGGCAACAGACTTCCTGTACCTATGATGAATATTCTCAACGGTGGCGCACACGCCGCAAACACTGTTGATGTTCAGGAATTTATGATTATGCCTGTCGGCGCTCCGAGCTTTAAGGAATGTTTGCGCTGGTGTGCAGAGGTTTTCCATGCACTTGCCGCTTTACTTAAATCTAAAGGACTTGCTACTTCTGTTGGCGATGAGGGCGGCTTTGCTCCTGACCTTGCAAGTGACGAGGAGGCTATTCAGTATATTCTTGAGGCTGTTAAAAATGCAGGCTATGAACCCGGCAAAGACTTTATGATTGCTATGGATGCTGCATCATCTGAGTGGAAAGGCAGCAAAAAGGGTGAGTATGTTCTTCCGAAAGCAGGCACAAGGTTTACTTCTGCCGAGCTTATTGAACATTGGAAACAGCTTGTAGAAAAGTACCCGATTATTTCTATTGAGGACGCTCTTGATGAGGAAGATTGGGAGGGCTGGCAGCAGCTTACAAAGGAGCTTGGCGACAAGGTTCAGCTTGTTGGCGATGACCTCTTTGTTACAAATACAGAAAGACTTGCAAAGGGCATTGAGCTTGGCTGCGGCAACTCAATTCTCATTAAACTCAATCAGATTGGCTCGGTTTCAGAAACACTCGAGGCTATCAAGATGGCTCACAAGGCAGGCTATACCGCAATTTCTTCACACCGCAGCGGCGAAACAGCAGATACAACTATTGCAGACCTTGCAGTGGCACTTAACACTTGTCAGATTAAAACAGGTGCTCCAAGCCGCTCGGAGCGTGTTGCAAAGTACAATCAGCTTTTGAGAATTGAGGAGGAACTCGGCGAAAGCGCAGTTTATCCACAAATGAATGCTTTTAATGTTAAAAAATAATTTCATTTCAAATTTATTTTTTGCCTCTATTTAATAAAAAGGACAGATAGCTGTAATCGGTTGTCTGTCCTTTTTCGATTTTAAAGTTTTATAAACAAAATTTATTTCAGGTCTTTTTTAGGTTTACAGATATGGCTATTAAAACCGCCAATAAGCGTGCCTACCTCAGAGGCGAGGGCGAAGAAAGAGCTAAGTACGGACTTTCGCTTGTTGTGGTAAACTCAAGACAGAGCGGTTGCCCCGATTGTGCGAAGTATATAGGCAGGGTGTTTATTGATGATGTGTATTCAAACGGCAAAAAATCGGACGGTGATTATCCGCTGCTTTCAACCGCCATTGCAGAGGGGCTTTTTCACCCTCGCTGTAAGGACAGCACAAGCACCTACTACCCCGAACTTGAGGACTTGGACAAGCCGCTTTCAGACGATGAGATAGCAGAACTTGACCGCCAAAGGGGACTTGAGGAAAAGCAGCAGTATGCAGAACGGCAGGCACAACGCTTTGACCGCAGGGCAAAATACAGCCTTGACGAGGACAACAAGAAGTTTGCTAAAGCAAGAGCAGACGAGTGGCACGATAGGGCGGATAAGTTGGCGGAAAAAGCAAGAGATTTTACTATCGACGACAGTAAGCAGAAATATTATAAGCCTGTAGTTGACGGCGGTGAAGAAAAAGACTTTAACAGAAAAAACAGCGGTAAAAAAATTACAGTAAAAGCACATAAGACCACGGGCAATAATGATATTTATTTATCCGATAAGGTAAAACTGAAACGTAAGCAATTCCATAAGTTTGATAAGAATGTTACAAAGATTTATGAAATGCTCGGTCAGAGCAAATCTGAAAATAAACCTGCTATTTGCATATTATCGCCCGAAGAAATGGGCAAAAATGCAGTTGCAACTTACATACCGACCGATAATGTTTTAACTGTAAATTCAGCTTATTTTACAACTAAGAATTTAGCCGAATTGCAGAAATCGTTTGCTTGTCCTGACAGTGAATTGAGTTCGGTACTTCATGAGCTTATCCATTGGCAAGATGCCGAGAAATACAGACAAAAATTCGGTGAAATTACCGATTATAACGCATATTGCGATTATCTTAATAAAATTTATGCTCCAAAGGTTGAAAAATTGATAAGAAGCGGTTATAATATAAGTGATATAAGCGAGTATGCTTTTGACTGTTTAAGAGATAAAGTTATGGATGAAGTTTATGATGAGTATAGAGTTAAGCAACTTTTAGGGGGTTGATACAATGAGATTAATGCAAACAGAAGAACAGAAATCTCTTTGGAATATGTTTAAACCGTATCTTGTGGTAAATGGTTTAGACGTAACTTTGCGTGAAGATGCTCCCCAAGAAGTAAAGGATGCCGAAGCGCTTTATAATAAACTTAGGGAGAAAGAAAAAAAGCAATTTCTTGAAGATAATGGCATAATTTAACCGCTCCGTAACAAGAGAGGGTTTGTTATACTAAAAATTCAATAACCAATTAAAGCACTTAATCAATCGGATTGAGTGCTTTTTTATACCAAAAATTTGAAAGGCGGTGACAAAATGAATATGAAAAAGTATCGGAAAAAAGCTGTTGTAGTAGAAGCATATCAAACCGACAAAAAAATCGTTATACATACACTTGAAGGTGATATGACAGCAAGTCCCGGTGATTATATTATTACTGGTGTTAATGGTGAAAAATACCCTTGTAAACCTGACATATTTAGAAAGACTTACGAATTAGTAGAACAATAAATAATGAGGTGACAAAATGAAAGTAAGAGTAATTACATCGTTCAACGATAAAACCGAGGAGTTTATTAACAGACAGATTAATGAAGTTTTTGAGTGCTCCGAGAGCAGAGCAAAAGACCTTATCGAACTTGGCTATGTTAAAGAGGCAGTCGAGGAAGTGCCTGCCGAGGAAAAGCCAAAGCCTAAGAGAAAACTGACAAAACATATTTAAAACGCACTTGTGAGTGACTGCACAGGTGCTTTTTTATTGTCCGAAGACGCTAAACTACGGGAGACACCGAGCAAAACTGAAACAGAGAGATACTCTATAAACTGATTACGAGAGCCACCCGAAATACAACTGAAAGGATATGAAAATATGGCAGAACCAGCACCAAATCCAAACGAAACGCACCCACATCGCAGGCGGATTGCTCTGCTATGTGGGTGCGTTTTTATACATATAACCTTTTAAAAGATTAAACAAACTTAATATTTTATCTTATCAAAAAGTTTTATTATTCCCAAACTTCTTCGGCAATTTCTTTTACAAGTGCGAGCTTTGCCCACTGCTGTTCTTCGGTGAGCTTATTGCCGATTTCACAAGACGCAAAGCCGCACTGCGGACTAAGGTAAAGTCTGTCAAGCGGAATGTACTTGTTTGCCTCGTGTATTCTTTCGATTACTGTCTGCTTATCCTCAAGCTTTGGCGACTTTGTTGTAATAAGACCGAGCACAACCTTTTTATTGCCACTCACATATTTTAAAGGCTCAAAACCGCCCGAACGCTCGTCGTCAAATTCAAGATAATAAGCGTCAACATTTTCTCTGCCAAACAGCGGCTCTGCCACAGAGTCATACGCACCGCTTGAAAAATATGCCGAGTGATAGTTTCCTCTGCAAATGTGGGTTGTAATAGTCAAATCATCAGGCTTTCCCTCGATAGCAAGATTGTTTACCTTTAAGAGTTTTTCTTTTATATCGGCAAGGTTGTTTTCTTTGCCATAACGAATTACACTGCCCTCGGCAACAAGAACACCCCATGTGCAGTCATCAAGCTGTATATTTCTGCATCCTGCGTTATACAGGTCATTTATAACCTTTTTATAGCCGTTTGCAATGTCTGCGATAAGCTCGTCATCTGTTGCATAAAATTTTCTTGTGGCGTCTATATTTGCAGGAATAATCATCTGCTGAAAAAACTGAGCAGGTGCAGGAATAGTCTGCTTTGCCACAGTGTTTTCGTCTTCAAGTGCTTTTACAAATTTATAATGTTCAACAAACGGGTGGCTGTCCACAGAAATTTTGCCTGTAAGCCATGTATCGTCAATCAATGCAGGCTCACCATGAAAAGCAACGCCTTTTTCGGTCTTTTTGTGGGCAACGCCGTTAAATCCCCACATAAAATCGAGATGCCATGTTGCTCTGCGAAATTCTCCGTCTGTAATTACCTTATAGCCAAGCTCCTTTTGCTTTTTTACAAGCTCCGTAATCGCATTGTCCTCTACGGCTGTAAGCTCTGCCTTTGTAATACTGCCTTTTTCAAAATCCGCTCTTGCTTTTTTAAGATAATCAGGTCTTAAAAAACTTCCTACATAATCAAATCTAAACGGTGCATTTGTTTTACTCATAATATTACCTCCGATTTCTTTTTACATTAGTATAAGGCAATATCAGTTATTTGTAAAATACATAAAAAGTGCAGTTGGCTATAATTTAAAACTATAACCAACCGCACCTGTTTAATTAGAATATCAATCCTTGTCATCTGCATTTGCCGAATAAACATCGGCTATTTCATTTATGGAGATATAGGCTTTCGGGTCAATATCGTGTACAAGTCTTTTCATTTTATCAACTTGAAAACGGTTTATTACAAAGTAAATCATTGTCTTTTTGGAACCTGAATAGTAACCCTTGGCGTCTATCATAGTAATACCGTTTTCAAATGTTTGCGAAAGTTTCTCACAAACAGCATCTGACTTGGTTGTAATAATAAAAGCGCCTTTTGCACGGTCAAAACCCTCTACAAAGAAATCTATCATTTTAACAGCCACGGCATAAGTTACTATGGAATAGAGCGGCAATATCCAACTGCCTATTACTATGCCGCAAATGATATAGAGAATTACATTGTAAATCATAATGAATGTGCCTATGCTTAAGTGAAGTTTTTTTGCAAACATTACGGCGAGAATATCTATTCCGTCCATAGCGCCGCCAAAGCGCATTGCAAGACCGCTACCGCAGCCTGAAATTACACCGCCGAATATTGCGCATAAAAACAAATCGTTGCCCGCAAGGGGAGATATAAAGCTGACATCTATTGGCAGAATATCTGTGATTATCCATGCCGCAAGAGAGTATATAATTACAGTGTAAATTGCATATATGGTAAACTTTAAACCCTCTCGCTTAAGACCAAGCAAAAACAGAGGAATGTTTAGCAAAATAAGTATTAATGACAAGCTGCACCACGCAGGAGTTTGCTGAGAAATAAGCATTGATGTACCCGAAATTCCGCTGTCGTAGAGCTTTACGGGAGCAAGAAATACAACTACTCCAAAGGCATTTATACTGCCTGCAAGCGTAAGAAACAGCAGATTTACGATTTTTAATTCCTTTATTGTGCTTATAAAATTTTTCATTTATGCCTCCTTGTATTAAATATCACTTAATGTATTTGTTCAAGTGATTTAAGAATTTTTTGCAAAGCGGACTCAAATTTAATTTTTGGTGACAAATGTATCCGATACGCATATCTCCTTCCTTGCTTAATGGTATTGAAATAATATCTGAGCCGTTAAGACCGCTGTCAATTACACCACTGCAAACGGTGTAGCCGTTAAGTCCTATCAGCAGATTAAAAAGCGTTGCCCTGTCGGTTACACGAATATTCTTTTTGCGCTCAACAGTGCTGAAAATTTCCTCGGAATAGTAGAACGAATTGTGCTCGCCCTGTTCAAATGACAAGTATGGGTAGTCTGCAAGTTCCTCCATAGTTACCGAGCTTTTATTTGCAAGCGGATGTTCCGCCGTTACAAAAATATGCGGCTTTGCCACAAAAAGCTCATTAAAGCACAATCCTTTTGATTTAATGATTTTCATAAGTGCGGACTCGTTGAAAGAATTAAGATAAATTATGCCGATTTCACTTTTCATTGCAGAAACATTGTCTATTATTTCATAGGTTTGAGTTTCTCTTATAGAAAAATCATATTCGTTTTGCGGTAGTTCCTTTATCAAATCCACAAAAGCATTCACCACAAAGGCGTAATGCTGAGTAGAAACAGAAAAGCGTTGCTTATCATACGGCGAGGTTTTATAAGCACTTTCAAGCAGGTTGGCTTGTTCAATCACCTGTCTTGCATAGCCTAAAAATTGTTCTCCCTCGTTAGATACAGCAACGCCTTTGTTGGTTCTGTTAAATATTGTGATGTTCATTTCTTTTTCAAGTTCACGAATTGCATTGGTAAGGCTCGGCTGAGAAACAAAAAGCTCCTTTGCCGCCTCGCTTATAGTACCCTTTTGTGCAACCGTTATTACATATCGCAGTTGTTGTAAAGTCATATTGTTATTTCCTTATATAAATTTAATCTTTACTTTTTTAGTAAGAATTTATTACATTATAGCATAAAAAACAGTTTCTGTAAATCACCTGAGTAAAAATAATTATATTTTTTTGCTTGCGTATTTGATATTAATAAATAAATAAGCAAAAAAGTATATAAATAAAATTTGATATAATTAAATATCGGATATAGGCAATTTACAAATGGGAATATTGTAAAAAAATTAAACTTTTGTATAGACAACTGTAAGAAATCATAATATAATTAATATTACTGCTGTAATATAATTCTTGTTCGGCAAACAATATAATAAAGGAGAAAAAATATGGGCGGATATATGGGAGTAGCAGCCAAAGAGGACTGCGTTTTTGATTTGTATTTTGGTATTGACTATCACTCACACCTCGGCACAAGAAGAGGCGGTATGGTAGTTTATGATGACGAAAAGGGATTTGACAGGTCTATTCATAACATTGAAAATGCACCTTTCAGAACTAAGTTTGATAAAGATATGCAGAGTATGAAGGGCAGACTCGGCATTGGCTGTATTTCCGACTATGAGCCTCAGCCGCTTATGGTTCGCTCGCACCATGGTACATATTCTATCACAACTGTAAGTAAGATAAATAATACCGATGAGCTTGTAAAGGAGATTTTCTCAAACGGAAATTCTCACTTTCTTGAGATGAGCGGCGGCGAAATCAATCCGACCGAGCTTGTTGCCACACTCATAAATCAGAAAGAAAACCTTATTGACGGCATTAATTATGCGCTCGAAAAGGTAGACGGCTCACTTTCACTTTTGCTTATGAATCCAAACGGCATTTACTGCGCAAGAGATAAGTACGGCAGAACTCCTATTGCTATCGGCAAGAAAGAGGACGCTTTCTGTGCCGCTTTTGAGAGCTTTTCATATAAAAACCTCGGTTACAGCAATTACAAAGAGCTTGGCCCTGGTGAGATTGTTGTTATTACAGATAAAAACTGCGTTACCTTAAAACAGCCGGGAAATGATATGAAAATATGCACATTCCTTTGGGTTTACTACGGCTACCCTGCAAGCTCATACGAGGGAATGAGCGTCGAGCAGATGCGTTACCTCTGCGGTGCAAAAATGGCAAAGAGAGATAATGTAAAGCCTGATGTTGTTGCAGGTGTTCCTGATTCGGGTATTGCACACGCAGTCGGATATGCTAATGAGTCGGGTATTCCCTTCTCAAGACCGTTTATTAAATACACACCAACATGGCCGAGATCCTTTATGCCTACAATTCAGAGCCAGCGTAATCTTATTGCAAAAATGAAGCTGCTTGCTGTTGAGGATTTAATCAGAGGAAAAAGCCTGCTTTTGATTGACGATTCAATCGTGCGTGGCACTCAGCTAAGAGAAACAACAGAGTATCTTTTTGAAAGCGGTGCAAAGGAAGTGCACATCAGACCCGCTTGTCCTCCGCTTGTGTACGGCTGTAAGTACCTTAACTTCTCACGCTCGTCATCTGAAATGGATCTTATTACAAGACGAGTTATTGAAAGACTTGAAAACGGCAATGTTACCGATGAAGTTTTAAAGGAATACACAAATCCCGATTCTGAGAAGTACGAAAAAATGGTTGACGAAATCTGCAAGGAGCTCAAGTTTACTTCACTTCGATTTAACCGCCTTGACGATATGCTTGATTCCTGCGGTATTGATAAATGCAAACTTTGCACATACTGCTGGAACGGTGAGGAATAATTTATATTTTTATCAAAAGGGCAGTATTTACTGCCTTTTTGTTGTTTGAACGATATGGTTATGAATATTTAGAATATTTAGAAAATTTTAATAAATGACAGTTTAATTTAATTCTTGCATATGTTATAATAATCAATGCTGTTTATTATAACAAAAGTAAAAACAGTCTTTTATGTGACAGATTGTTTTTGTATTAAAAGTTACGGAGTTAAAAATGGGTAGGAATAATTTAATAAAATCTAACCGTAAGGTTATAAAAGAGGGTATCCGAGATGGTATTCCGATAGGACTCGGCTATCTTGCGGTATCATTTTCGCTTGGCATTGCGGCAAAAAACGCAGGTCTTAATTTTTTCCAGAGCTTTTTGGCGAGCTTGCTTTGCAATGCCTCGGCAGGTGAGTATTCAGGCTTTACCGTAATTGCGGCAGACGCTACATATTTTGAAATGGCAGTGGTAACTCTCATTGCAAATGCAAGGTATTTGCTTATGAGTTGTGCTCTCAGTCAAAGAATGAAAAGCTCAACCTCGCTCATTCACCGACTGCTGCTTGGTTTTTATATAACCGATGAATTTTTCGGAATTACAATTTCCCGAAAGGGGAGTGTGAATCCGTACTATACCTATGGTGCAATCCTCTTTGCAGGGCCATGCTGGGCGGTTGGTACGGCGCTCGGCACGATAGCGGGCAATGTTTTGCCGCTCAGGGTTGTAAGCGCTTTAAGCGTGGCATTGTTCGGAATGTTTCTTGCCATTATTGTGCCGCCCACCAAGGGCAACAAACCTCTTATGGGCATTGTAATAGTCAGCTTTATATTAAGCCTTGCCTTTGCGTATCTGCCTGTAATAAGTGAAATTTCCGAGGGCACAAGGACTATTATTCTTACTGTTGTTATATCTGCCGCTGCAGCCTTGCTGTTTCCTGTAAAGGATGAGGAGGGAAACGAAAATGTCGCATAATCCTTATATTTATATTTTGATAATGGCAGGCGTTACCTTTGCAATCAGAGTTCTGCCGCTTACTCTTGTAAAAAAGCAGTTCACAAATCAGTTTGTAAAATCGTTTCTCTACTATGTGCCGTATGTAACACTTTCGGTTATGACTTTTCCTGCAATTATCAATGCTACCCAAAGTCCCATAGCAGGCGCAATAGCCTTTACCGCAGGTCTTGTGGCGGCGTGGTTTGACGCAGGTTTGTTTAAAGTATCGGTAATCTGTTGCGTGCTTGTTTTTGTGTGTGAATTTATAATCTGTTAAAAGTAAAATGAAGGTTTGAGTTTTGTAAATTGCATTTTGGCAAAAAATGTAAACAGGCTCAAGCCTTTTTGCTTTATACTTAATAGGTGAAAACAGGGTGATTTTATTGAAATTTACCACTTTAATTCGATAAAGGAATTGTGAAATTGCAATCTGTAAAAATTGGTACAAAATATACCTTTATACACTAATAATCCTACTTTAATTGTTGACAAATTACGATAATAAGTATAATATATACTTATAACAGATTTTGCCTACATTGAAAGGAAGTAATATATTATGGGAAAGCAGAATATTGATTGGGCAAATATCGGCTTTGGCTATATGCCTACCGGTGAAAGATTTGTAGCAAATTACAAAGACGGCAAGTGGGACGAAGGTGCAATGACAACTGACGCAACAATCACAATGAGTGAGTGCGCAGGTGTTTTGCAGTATGCTCAGACTTGCTTTGAAGGCTTAAAGGCTTATACAACTCAGGACGGAAAAATCGTAGTTTTCAGACCTGACCTTAATGCAGCAAGAATGCAGGATTCATGCAAAAGACTTGAAATGCCTGTTCTTCCTGAAAATATGTTTATTGATGCAGTTTGCAAGGTTGTAAAGGCTAACGCAGACTATGTACCTCCATACGGCTCAGGTGCAACACTTTATCTCCGTCCGTATATGTTCGGTATCGGCCCTGTTATCGGTGTTAAGCCATCAACAGAGTATCAGTTCAGACTTTTCGCAACTCCTGTCGGCCCATACTTCAAGGGCGGCGCAAAGCCAATTACAATCAAGGTTTCTGACTTTGACAGAGCCGCACCACATGGTACAGGTCATATCAAGGCAGGACTTAACTATGCAATGAGCTTGCACGCAATCGTTACAGCTCACGAAGAAGGCTTTGCTGAGAATATGTATCTTGATGCCGCTACCCGTACAAAGGTAGAGGAAACAGGCGGTGCAAACTTTATCTTCGTTACAAAAGACGGTAAGGTTGTTACTCCAAAGTCAAACAGTATTCTTCCTTCAATTACTCGCCGTTCTCTTATGTATGTTGCAAAAGAGTATCTCGGTCTTGAAGTAGAGGAGAGAGAAGTTTACTTTGACGAGGTTAAAGATTTTGCAGAGTGCGGTCTTTGCGGTACAGCAGCAGTTATCTCACCTGTTGGCAAAATTAACGACCACGGCAAGGAAATTTGTTTCCCAAGCGGTATGGAAGAAATGGGCCCTGTTACAAAGAAGCTCTATGAAACACTTACAGGTATTCAGATGGGCAGAATTGAAGCTCCAAAGGGTTGGATCAAGGTAATTGAATAATTACACATAACTTATAAAATTTGTGCCTGAGTATTATTGCTCAGGCACTTTTTGTTGTATATTGGGTTATATTCTAAATGTTGGGGTGAAATTCAGAATAATGGTTTAGCGTAAAAAGTTTAGTTTTATAAATTTAAAATTTAGGTCAACCCTTTTTAAAAGGTTGCGGGTTTAAATTATAAAAAATGATAAATAGCCGTAAAGCAGTGAGATTGCCATTCCTGCGAGCACATCACTTATAAAATGCACTCCCGATAGCACCCTTGAAACCATAATAAAAAAGCTGATTATAAGATAAGCAATTCCGAGAGGGATACTTACATACATAAAAGCCATTGCAATTATAAAGGCGCAGGCTGTGTGTCGGCTCGGCATACTTTCGCCTTTCTTGTTTTTACCGAATACAGATGTAGTAGCAAATTTTTCGTACGGTCGAGGTCTGTTAAATATTTTTCTGAAAAAAGTAACTATTGCAAATACTGTAAGCGGTGACAGCGTAATTCTTGCAAAAATTTTAATATCGGAAAAAAACATAAAAACAATAAGAATGCCATACGATACAAACATTATAAACGGGAGAAAGTTATAGCATAATTTTAATACGGTATTGCAAGGCTTATTTCTTTTAAAGAAACCGACAATGCTTTTATATGTTTCCGTACTTATAACAATCACCCCGTTTGAACATTCTTATGCTATTTTAACACAATATTTACACTATTTCAACATTGTATTTTTCAAACCAATAGTCAAGCTCAATAATATATGCGAGTATCTGCGGTGCTTTCATAAGCTGACCGTACCATGGTGTGGTTATGCTGTCGGGATTTTCCGCTATTTTCATTATGCTGTCTTTGTTGAGCATTTCGGTGAGAATATTTTTCTTTTGCAGAATATTCTTAACTCTTTCTTTACAAATATCAAAGTAAATCGGATTATGCGTTTTTGGATAAGGACTTTTCTTTCTCCAGCATATTTCATCGGGCAAAATATCTTCAAAGGCTTTGCGCACAATTCCTTTTTCTCGGTTATTGTAGGCTTTGATTTCCCAAGGCATATTGTACGCATATTCCGCAAGCCTGTAATCGCAGAACGGCACACGCACCTCAAGTCCGTTATACATTGAACAGCGGTCTTTTCGTTCAAGCAAACATTGCATAAACCAGTAAAAATTGAGATAAAACATTTCTCTCATTCTTGCGTCAATTTTTGAATCGCTTTTCAGTTTTGGGGCAAGATTAATTGTGTCGAGATATTTCTGCCGCACATATTCTGCACCCTTTGGCAAAATTCCTTCTTTTAATATTGAGGAGCGGACATCCTGACTTTTTGACCATGGAAAATTATCTTCAAATAAAATTTCTTTATTGTGGTACCACGGATAACCGCCGAAAAGTTCATCCGCACATTCGCCCGACAATGCAACGGTATAGTCCTTTTTTATTTCTCCACAAAACAGCAAAAGTGAGGAATCTACATCAACATACCCCGGCAAATCCCTTGCGATTACGCTGTCATACAGTGCATCTGCAACCGCCTTATTGTCAAGTATAATTTCTCTGTGCCGACTGTCGGCATTGCGTGACATAAGCGATATATATTCGAAATCCGCATTCGGCTGAAACAGGCTTTTTTGAAAATATTTCTCATTGTCACGATATTCAACCGAGTAGGTGTTGATTTTGCCGAGCTTATTTTCCTTGTAGTATTGCGAGGCGGTTTTTACTATGATACTGCTGTCAAGACCGCCCGAAAGGAAAAAGCAAAGCGGCATATCGCTCACCAGCTGACGATTTATAGCATCTGTCAGCAAGTACCTTGTTTTTTCTATACTCTGCTCAACTGTGTCTGTGTGTTCCTTTGCCTGTATGGAAAAGTAAATTTTCTTTGTCAGCTTTTTATCTTTATAATAAGCCATTTCCCCCGGCTTTAATTCCTTAACCCCTTTAAACACTCCGCACGATGGTGTTCGGGCAGGTCCTAAAAAGAAAATTTCGTAAAGTCCGTTTTCGTCAATTTGAGGTTTTACCACCTTGCTCGCAAGCAAAGTCTTTATTTCCGAGGCAAACAGAATACCGCCGTCATATTCATAATAAAACAAAGGCTTAACACCGATTTTGTCACGACACAAAAACAGGCTGTTTTCGCTTACATCGTATATTGCAAACGCAAAAATACCGTTGAGCATATCGGCGCATTTTTCCTTGTATTTTATATATGCTTTAAGCACAACCTCTGTGTCGCTGTGACCTCTGAAATGGTAGCCGCTCGCTTTCAAATCTTCTCTCAGCTCGTCAGTGTTGTAAAGCTCGCCGTTATATACAATTATATAGCTTTTTCCTCTGTGTCTTGCCGCCATAGGCTGTTTGCCGTTTTCTTTATCAATTACTACAAGCCGCCTGTGCAGCAGGGCACAGCCTTTGTTAATGTAAAGTCCGTTTTCGTCAGGCCCTCTCTTGCTGAGGGTTTGCGACATTTCATACAGAACAGGAATCTGCTTGCTCATTTCTGTTTCATTGTCAAACCAACCTGCAATACCACACATATGAAACCTCCGTCAATTATTTCTGTAATTTTTCAGTAAACATAAAAAGCACACCATAAGTGCCGTAAGCACAATTCCCGACAGAGCAGTTCCGCCGTAAACAGAGCCGCCCGAAACCGTACCCACCGAAAATACGCTTTTGGTATCGTAAAAAATAAGCATACCTATATAAGTAAAAGCCGCCGTTAGTATTCCTTGAATTATTCTGTAACAGAAAAATATTATTTTATTTATCTTCAGGTTTCCGAGTACCGAGAAAATCTGAAAATGCACGCATATTCCGCCAAATCCTGCCACAAATGCAACCGCCCATACAGGCAGTTCGGCAGAAACGGCTTTTACTCCTGCGCACACCTCAAAAGTAGCGATAATCATTGCTTTTGCAAAATCATCTGTAATTAATGCGGAAATTATCCCCGTCAATGCCGAAAAAGCTATAACAAACGAGCATATCGAAAACATCCCCTTTGAAGCGTCATATACAGACTCAACAACAGATTTTGTAAAATTCATTTTGATTGTTTTATTTGTCTTTGTGCTTACGGTAATTTTGCCCCTGTTTATTATTCTATTCGCAATGCCTGTAATAAGTACCGATAAAATCTGCGAGCATAGCATAATTGTGCCGATTTTTTTATCGTTGTAAATTGACATTCCTATAAAACTGATAAGAAATCCCGGCCCTGCGCATACCATAAACACCCCCGCTCTTTTACATTCGTCAATATTGGCAGTACCGCTTTTGTAAACTTCGTTACAGCTTTTTGCACCAATCGGATAACCGCCCGTAACCGACAGCAAAAGTATGGGCGCAAAGCAAGGACTTAGCCCGAATACGGTTTTCGTAATTTTGCCAAATGGTTTGCCTAATAAATCGGCAATACCGCTTTTTACTATAAAAGAAGATACCGCCATAAAGGGAAAAAGCGAGGGAATAAGAACATTCAGGCACATTTCAATTCCCGAAAGCGCACCGTTTGCACATTCTTTTGAAAAAACCAAAAGCATTACACACACTATAATTATTCCGGCCGAAAGCACAACAGCCGCCGATTTGTGAAAATTTGCCTTTATAAACATAGCAATCACCATTAATATATATGTATCACTCTGCATAAAAATAATAATAAAGCGTTGAATTGGGAGAGATATATTTTGCAGAGAAAAAGCGATAAGTCTAAAAATCAATCGGCAAATTCAATAGCGCTTGACCTTAATTCGGGATTGCCGATACTCGATATGCTCGGCAACAGGCGAATAACTATTGAGGGCTCAACGGGTGTGCTCAGATATGAAAGCGAAAATATCAAGATTAACACAAACAAAATGGTAGTGTCGGTATGTGGCAGAGGTCTTACGGTAAAGTGCATTTCTGCCGTTGATGTGGTTATAGAGGGATTTATAACAGGAATTGATTTTATTACATAAAGCGAGGCGGTAATATGCTGTTAAGGCTTATCAGGTGGAGCAAAGGCTATGTTGATTTTTCGGCATACGGAAAATTTCCCGAACGGTTTATTAATCTTACTACCCGAAACGGAATAAATGTGTGGAATTTAAAGCCTGTTCAAAACGGCTTGACCGCCACAATGCAGGTTTACGATTACAAAAATATACGCAGTATTGCCTCAAAATCAAAACTCAGATTGCGTGTTACAGGCAGGCATGGACTTCCGTTTTACGCACAACGCTACAAGCAAAGGGCAGGACTTCTTATCGGCGCTGTTATCGGTATAGTTTTAATTGCTGTATTGTCAAAATTTATATGGTATATTGACGCACCGCCTACAAAAAGCCTGAGTACCTCGCAGATACTTTCGGCGCTTGAGGAAGATAATGTAAAGGTCGGTTCGTATATCAATTCTATTGATACCGAAAATACAGAGCGAAAGCTGATTTTGAAAAACGAACAGATAGGCTGGATAAGTCTTAATATTATGGGCAGTACAATGAGTGTTAATATTGAGGAAAAAGCACCAAAGCCCGATACTCCCGACTTTAAAACGCCCTGCAACATAAAAGCTAACAATGACGGTGTAATTACAAGCATAAAAACCGCAAGAGGGGAAACCAAGGTGATGAAAGGCAGTGGAGTTGTAAAGGGAGATTTGCTTGTAAGCGGTATAGTTGAAACTAAGCAGGAAACAATAGAATATGTGCACGCAAGTGCAGAAATAATGGCGGATGTAATATATAAAAAGGAATATACCATACCCCAAAGCTATGAGTATTATTCGCTGACCGACAACCGAACAGACAGATATATGTGCGGTATTCTTAATTTTTACTTTCCCTGTTCGCTTAGTTTTAAGTCATACGATGACAGCGTGTTTGCAAGCCGTAAAGAAAAGCTGAACTTTAACGGCACAAACATACCGATAGAATTGATTACACAAAGTGAAACAGAGGTAAGCAGAACTGAGGTTAATCTTGACAAAGCAACGCTTGATAAAAAAATACTTGCTCAGTCTATGCTATATGAGGTGTTTGAAAAGCCCGAAAGCAGGCTTGTAAGCAGAAAAATTACCACAAAAACAAGCAGTGACAGCATTATTGCGGAAATCAGCTATATTTTTAACGAAAATATTGCACAAACATCAGAATTTAGTGTGACATATTAAAATATATGTGGTATAATTAACTTATCAGATTATTATAGGGTGGTATTATGCGGATTTTATGTATAGGCGATGTCGTGGGCAGTATCGGTTGTCGCTTTTTGCGTGAAAAATTGCCGACATTAAAAAAAGTAAAGGGTATCGACTTTGTTATGTGCAACGGAGAAAATTCGGCAGACGGCAACGGAATTACGCCGTCATCGGCAAATTATCTTTTGGACAGCGGAGTCAATGTAATTACACTCGGCAACCATTCGTTTAGACGCAAAGAGGCTTATGACTTTATTGATGAAAATCCGTTTATAGTTCGTCCGGCAAATTTTCCAGATTCAACTACTCCGGGAACGGGTATAAAAAATATTGATACGGGAAGAAAAATTATTACCGTTATTAATATTATGGGCAATACATTTATGGATAATAACCTTGACTGCGCTTTTGCTTGTGCCGACAGTATGTTGAAAAAGGCAGAGAGTAATATTATTATTGTAGACTTTCACGCAGAGGCGACAGGCGAAAAAAGAGCGATGGGATATTACCTTGACGGCAGAGTTTCTGCAATGTTCGGCACGCATACTCATGTGCAGACCTCGGATGCTCAGGTATTGCCAAATGGCAGCGGATATATTACAGATGTGGGTATGACAGGCACAATTCAATCGGTTCTCGGCGTAAAAAGCGAGATTATTATTAATAAATTCCGTACAAAATTGCCTGCAAGGTTTGACCTTGCGGACGGCGACTGCAAAATGGAATGTGTACTTTTTGATATTGATGACAAAACAGGCAAAACTTTGTCGGCAGAGTCATTGAGAATTGAATAAGGTGACTAAAATTATTATTTTACTAAATTTTTGCGATTTTCTCTTGCAAAATTTCGCTCTAAAATATATAATAACTATGTCTATGAATTAATTGTATTATAAAGGATGTGCTCGCAATGTTTAATGGCGAAATCTTAAAAAATGCGATAATTTCCGGTGCTAATAATATAAGCACTCAGAAAAATCAAATCAACGATCTTAACATTTTCCCTGTTCCCGATGGTGATACAGGTACAAATATGTCTATGACAATTATGGCTGCCGCAAAGGCTCTTGCCGATTATGACGGCGATGATGCAGGCGAGGTAGCACAGATTACAGCCTCAGCAATGCTCAGAGGTGCAAGAGGCAACTCAGGTGTTATTACTTCTCTTATTTTCCGTGGCTTTGCTCAGGGATTAAAGGGAATGAAAGAAGTAAACGGCAAAAGTCTTGCCGCAGCTCTCGGTATCGGTGTTGACGCAGCTTACAAGGCTGTTATGAAACCGACAGAGGGTACAATTCTTACAGTAGCTCGTATGGCATACGAGGAGGGCGTAGAGGCGTCAAGAATTAACTCAGACAGCCTTTATGTATGGCAGTGCATTTGCGACAAGGCAAACGAGGCACTCGCTATCACTCCCGAGCTTTTGCCTGTTCTTAAAAAGGCAGGCGTTGTTGACGCAGGCGGCAAGGGACTTTGCGTTATATTTGAGGGTATGCTTTCTTATTTCAAAGACGGTGTAATGGTTGAGTACACTGAGAAAAAGGAAGAGGCTACTGTTGACAATTTTGAGAGTGCAGCCGCTGAATTTGACGGCGATATTGAATTTACTTACTGCACAGAATTTATTGTCGGCAGAAATATTGAGGACGCTCCCGATCCGGACGAGCTCAGAGCTTATCTTCAGACTATCGGTGACTGCGTTGTAGTTGTTAATGATGAAGAAATTATAAAGGTTCATGTTCATACAGAGCAGCCGGGTAAGGCGCTTACTAAGGCACTTTTATTCGGTCAGCTTTTAACCGTTAAGGTTGAGAATATGAAGGAGCAGCACAAAAATGCTAAGACTGCCGCTAAGCCAAAGAAAGAAATCTTTGAGCCGGCAGAGCCTGTTGAAGATTTCGGCTTTGTTGCTGTTGCGGCAGGCGAGGGATTAAAGAACCTCTTTAAGGATTTAGGTTGTGCTAATGTTGTATCGGGCGGACAGAGTATGAATCCGAGCACAGATGATATTTATGCCGCAATAATGGCTACACCTGCTAAAAATGTATTGGTGTTCCCTAACAACAAAAATATTATTCTTGCAGCCGAGCAGACTGTACCGATGGTTAAGGACAGAAATGTTGTTATCGTTCCTACAAGAACAATTCCTCAGGGTATGACAGCACTTCTCAACTTTGACTCTGAAATTTCACCCGAAAGCAACGCTCAGCTTATGATGGACGCCGCAACAGGCGTTGGCACAGGTCTTGTAACTTTTGCAGCAAGAAACAGCGAGTTTGGCGGTAAGAAAATCAAAGAGGGCGACATTATCGCTCTTGAAAATGGCAAACTGACTATTACAGAGAAAAATCCTGTTAAGGCAGTTGTTAAGCTCGCTAAGAATATGGTAACTCGTGATACTTCATTCATCACTCTTATTTATGGTAATGAAATCAGCGAGGACGATGCAAATCTTGCATTCAACGAGCTTTCAGATAAGTTCGGTTCACGCACAGACATTACTCTTGTAAAGGGTGATCAGCCGGTTTATTACTTTATCCTCAGTGTAGAATAATTCTGTAAGCGTTTGAACTTGCCCGGTGACTGAGATAAAAGTAGAAAGTGATTTGTAAAGGGCGTGTCATCACGCCCTTTTGTTGTATTCGGTGGTACTATGGCATCTCTGTATAAAATTTCTATTGATAAATTAAACGGAATAGGCAAAAAAAGAGCCGAGCTTTTTAATAAGCTGGGCATTTACAGCATTGGCGATTTACTCAGCTTTTATCCTAAGGGTTACGAGGATTGGAGCAATACCACCAAAATAGAAAGCGTGCAGGACGGTATGAATGTCTGCATAAGGGCGGTGCTCGGAACTCAGATAAGAGATGGTGTATTGCCCGGCGGACGCATAATTTCAAAGGGTATGGTATATGATGATACAGGCACTTTACAGCTTGTGTTTTTCAATAACCGATACATAAGCGCTATGATTCACGCAGGTGAGGAGTATTTTTTTTACGGCAGGGTTACAGGCGGCATTGGCGGTTGGCAAATGATTTCTCCAACCTTTTCTCCTGTCAGCGAGGGAACTAAAATTCACCCTGTATATAAACAGACAGTGGGTCTTAATTCAAAAATTATCGCAAATGCTGTAAAGCAGGCAGTGTCTTATTTGCCCGAAAAGGTAAATGATCCGTTGCCCGAAAGTGTACGCAGTACATTTTCTCTTTGCAATTTAAAATTTGCCATACAAAACATTCATTTTCCCGACAATTCTCAGTCGCTTGCGGCGGCAAGGAAAAGGCTTGTTACGGAGGAGCTTTTGGTGCTTAATCTCGGTATGCGCTCGCTAAAAGAGCAAAGCCGGGGAGAGAGCGGAGCAGATATTACAAAAAGCTATTTTGATGAATTTAAAGAGCTGTTGCCGTTTACCTTGACAAATGCGCAAAGCAGAGTTGTAGGCGAGTGTATCTCGGATCTCACAAAGGGCAGTAAGTCTATGAACAGGCTTGTTCAGGGTGATGTAGGTTCGGGTAAAACAGCGGTTGCCGCCGCAGTTTGCCATACGGTGATACGCAACGGATTTCAGGCGGCTTTTATGGCGCCCACCGACATTCTCGCAAGACAGCATTACAAAACCTTTTCTCAGCTTTTTAAGGATACGGATATTAAAACGGCATTGCTGACAGGCTCAATGAAAGAATCCGAAAAAAAGGCTGTAAGGGCAGGACTTGAGAGTGGCGAAATTTCTTTTGTAGTCGGCACTCACGCCTTGATAACCGAGAAAACCAATTTTTATAATCTTGGATTAGCCGTAACGGACGAACAGCACCGTTTTGGTGTATCGCAGAGGGCAAAGCTGTTGTCAAAGGGAAGTAATCCGCATTTGCTTGTTATGAGTGCAACCCCGATTCCGAGAACACTCGGACTTGTGATTTTCGGCGACCTTGACATATCAATAATTGATGAGCTGCCGCCGTCAAGAAAGCCTGTAAAAACCTATGCAATAAATACGCTGAAACGCAAAAACTGCTATGAGTTCATAAAGAATGAAATAAGGCAGGGCAGGCAGGCATACATAGTTTGTCCGCTTGTTGAAGAGGGCGAGCTTGAAAATGTTGCCTCGGCAGAGGAATATGCCGCAGAGCTTATGCTAAATGACTTTTCGGATATATCCGTAGGCATAGTGCATGGTCATATGAAATCAGCCGAAAAAGACGAGGTAATGAAAAAATTTGCAAATAACGAAATTTCTTTGCTTGTAGCCACAACGGTAATAGAGGTCGGAGTAGATGTTCCGAACGCAACCGTTATGACAATAGAAAATGCCGAAAGATTCGGACTTTCTCAGCTCCACCAGCTAAGGGGGCGAGTGGGCAGAGGCAAGTATGATTCGTATTGCTTTTTGATAAGCAATAACCGCAATCTCGAAACTATGCAGAGGCTAAAGGTTATGTGCAGTACAAATGACGGCTTTAAAATTGCCGATGAGGATTTAAAGCTGAGAGGGCCGGGCGACTTTTTCGGTGAGCGACAGCATGGACTTCCGCAAATGGCTATTGCGGATTTTGCAGATACCAAAAGTCTTGAGCTTTCTCAAAAAATAGCCGATTTTATTATTTTTAATTATAAAAATCTATATCACGATGATTTAAGACTGTTGAAAGCAGAGGTTCAGCGCCTTTTCTCTTTAAACGGTCAGAATTATCTGAATTAATATATCAGGGAGTATTTGAGTTTATGAAAAGGAAATTTATCAGGGTATTATCGGTGCTTTGTACATTGGTTGTAATAGCTTGTGCATTTGCGCCAACAGCAGCGGCTGTTTCTTTTACAAACAATGTTGCAACTAAATCGGAGTCTATTTTGCTTGTAAATACGGATACAGGTCAGACTGTTTACGAAAAAGAAGCTGACACTAAGCGCTATCCTGCATCTACAACTAAGATTATGACTTACATAGTTGTTATTGAAAATGTTGACGACATTGAAAACACAAGGGTGACAATCAAAAAGGCAGTTCTCGATAAGCTGAAAGGTACAGGCAGTTCAGTAGCTAATCTTGAGGCTCACATCGGCAAAACAATGTCTGTTAAGGATTTGCTTTACAGTATGATGGTGCCTTCGGGAAATGACGCCGCAATGACGCTTGCCGATTATGTAGGCGGTGGCAGTATTGACAAGTTTGTTGATATGATGAATGAAAAAGCCAAGGAGCTTGGATTAAAGAATACTCACTTTAAAAATCCTGACGGCTTGCACGATGAAGACCATTACACAACAGCAAGAGATATGTATACAATGGCTGCATACGCTTTAAAGCTGCCACATTTTCAAGAAATTACAAACACCACAGAGTATTACTGCGAGGGTGATGACGAGCCACTCACAACTACAAACTATCTTATTGACGAGTGGCGTGGCGGTGATTACTACTATATGTATGCAAACGGAATAAAGACAGGTACAACAGATCAGGCAGGCAGATGTCTTGTTACTTCTGCCTCGGCTGACGGATATTCCTACCTGCTTGTCCTTTTAAAAGCGCCTTACAAAGAGGGTGTTGATGAAGAATATTACACCTTTACAGATGCGGCAAATCTTTTCCGCTGGGCGCTCACAAGCCTTGAGCTTAATACGGTAGCCTCAGCAAAAACTCCTATTTGCGAGCAAAAGGTAAAGCTTTCGTGGGGTAAAGATTCGGTTTTGCTTGTACCTGAAAAGAATTTCAGTGCAATAGTGCCGTCTGATTATCAGGAAAAATGGATTACGGTAGAAACAAATGTGCCCGATGAGGTAAATGCTCCGCTTGATACTGATACGGTTGTTGGTACGGCTACTATATATTATCAGGACGACAAAATGACAGAAAAGCAGGAGCTGGCAACAGTAAACCTTGTGCCGAGCGAAAAGGTAGAACTTAGCGGATTCCTTTATGTGCTTGATGTAATCGGTACAATTATGAAATCATATTGGTTCTTGGTTGCCGTTGGTGTAATTGTAGTAATTCTTGTGATTTACTACATTACTTCCAAAATCAACCGTAAAAAGGCAAAAGCCGAAAAGAGAGTTAAACATTATCGCAATCTTTAATTTGTAATTAAGCCACCGCTTTTGCGGTGGCTTTTGTAGTGCAGTAAAAGCGAGATTTTTATTAAAAGTTGAGTTGTATTATAGACTTAACTTAGTTTAAGTCGGGCAACAAATCAAAGTGAAAAACATACTTTCCGTCACGAATTTAAAAAGTTTGGTCAACCTTTTCAAAGGTTGTAGGTGTGGGCAAAGCCCACAAAACTTTATGCTATCGCAAATTTTTGAGAGCCAAACGGCTTGCCGTTTGGCGGATTGAACACAATGGCGAAAGCCTTAAAAATGCGATAGCAACAAAGTAAAAGCTACGATACTAAACTACTACTTTGCCGCTTTTCAAGAGCAAAGTAGTCGCACACAAAAACTTTTGTATCCTTTAGAATATCTTTTCTCTACTAATACTAAAAAGCGACTTTCTAACTTTGTGCCACTCATTAGTCTTAACTTTTGTTTTCTACTAAAGTCTTGAATAATCTAAAGTTTAGTTATGCTAATGTGCAATTACAACTGTTTGTTTAAATTTAAAATAAGTTCATTTTTACTATTTTATGGGCTCTGCCCAAACCCGCAACCCTTTAAAAAGGGTTGACCTAAATTTTAAATTTACTAAACTAAACTTTCAGCGTTAAGCTGTAAAACTTCTCCTACAAATAAGACTTTAACTCTCCTATGTTTTCTTCCTCTGTATCAAGCATTTTTTTGGCAAGCATAGTTACCTGCGGATCACTTCCGTCATATTCACGCATATGTCTTGCCATTTTGTTTACGCCCATTGTGTTGCCCTTTATCATCATTTCTGCAATATGTGACGGCGAAGAATCTCGCTTTAAATCCCTGTTTGCGGCATAGCTTGTCATTGCCTTTGTAACAGGGCTCACATGGTGTACCTCCGCTCCACGCCTTTTCAGCATTGTGTTAGCACAATGATACAGTTTGCTGTATTTTATAAGCTGTTCGCACAGCACACCGTCAACTCTGTTGTCTTTTAGCTGTTTTCTCACTGCCGAGATACCGTTGCACCCCATCTCTGCATTTTGTAATACATAGTTGAGCATTTCATTATCGTTAATCACAAAAATCACCTCTGCAAATATTATTATTCAACATTTGGAAAATATACATCTTGCAAGAGGCTTTGATTTGTGGTTTAATATTATTGGTGATATTTTATGATTAATTCAGAATTAAAGACTTTTACACTTCCTTTTCCTAACGAGAGGGGAGAGCGTAAAATTTGGGTATATGTTCAAAGTCATAAAGAGGGCGAAACTTTGCCTGTAATTTATATGACTGACGGACAAAATTTATTTGATGAGGAAAGCACGCCGTACGGCTGTTGGAATGTTATTCCTGCCGTAGAAAAAGAGCAGAAAGATACAGGATTTTCTGCCGTTATTGTCGGCATTGACAACGGCAATGTTTATCGTGACAGCGAGCTTACTCCGAAATGCATAGGTGAAATTCAGCACAGAGAATATTTCAACGATATTTTCACTCCCGAGGGCGAGGTGTTCGACAGCTTTCTTATGGATACGGTTATTCCGTATGTTGAAAATAATTTTCCTGTAAAGAAAAATAAAGAAAGCGTTGCCGTTTGCGGAAGTTCATCGGGCGGATTGCAGGCTTTCTTTGAGGGAATAGAGCATAGCGACAAATTCAGCTTTGTGGGTGCGCTGTCGCCTGCCTTTGTTGTGTATAAGGAAGACGATTGGAGAGCGTATTTGCTTTCAAAGGTGAATGATGATATGCCGTATATTTATATGTATTGCGGAAATGCCGACCCACTTGAGGAAATACTTATGCAAAGCACAGAGATGATGTATGACCTTTTGCCTGAGGTAGGCTATCCGTATGATAGGTTTAACGAGATTTTACTTTTTGAAAATACACATAATGAAAAGGCTTGGAGAGAAATATTCCCTGATTTTCTCCACACATTTCTTGAAAAAGCAAGGTAATAAGGGCAAAAAAACGCTCTGCCAAAAGACAGAGCGTAAATTTTGATATGGAAATATTAAAGAATAACCTCGCCGTCAACAGTGCCGCTAAGACCTGCTGCGTTTGATTCATCTGTATCAATGTGCATTGCAGGAGCGTAGCTTGGGCTTACTCTTACAACAACATCACCGAATGTTGTTGCTCTGCCTGTATTTTCGCCAACCTTAACAGAAACAATCTGCTTATCGGTTACACCAAATTCAGCGGCAGCCTCAGGAGTAAGGTGAATGTGTCTTTTAGCAGCGATTACACCGCACTCAATTTCACACTCGCCAACAGGGCCAACGAGCTTGCAGCCCGGTGTGCCTGCAATATCGCCTGACTCACGAACGGGAGCAGCAATACCGAGCTTTCTTGCGTCTGTAAGTGCAACCTCAACCTGAGTAGCACTTCTCTCAGGGCCGAGAATTGACATCATCATTTCACCCTTAGGACCAACAACCTTAACCTTTTCAGCACAAGCAAACTGACCGGGCTGAGAAAGATCTTTTTTCTTAGTGAGAGTTGCGTCTGCACCAAAAAGTGTTGCGAAAACTTCCTTTGTCACATGAATGTGACGAGCAGAGGTTTCTACCATAATTTTCATATTTTTTACCACCAATCATAAATAAATACAGCCAATGGCTTTGAATATATTTTACTACTAAATTATTGAAATTTCAACACATTTACGATAATGTATTGAAATTTCAGACATATTTCAGCAGAAAAATTTTTGAAACAGATATTTAACTTTTCTGAAAATAAAGGAATGATAAGAAAATGTATAGAACATGGGAAGAATTATATAACGAGTGCAAGGTTTGCCAAAAGTGCGAACTTTGCAAAACACGCACAAATGTAGTTGTGGGTGTGGGCAACCCGAAAGCCGACATTATGTTTATCGGCGAAGGTCCGGGAGAGAACGAGGACTTGCAGGGTGAGCCGTTTGTTGGCAGGGCGGGCAAGCTGCTCGACAAAATGCTTGCGGCGGTTGACCTTGACAGAAACAAAAATATTTATATTGCAAATATAGTAAAGTGCAGACCGCCCAAAAACAGAGATCCAAAGCCTGAGGAGCAGGAGATGTGCATTGACTGGCTGCGCTCGCAGGTAAAGCTCATTAATCCTAAGATTATAGTTTGCCTTGGAAGAATTGCTGCGGCAAAGCTGATTAAGCCTGACATTAAAATTACCAAGGAGCATGGAATGTGGTTTAAAAAGGGCAATTTTGAGATGATGGCTATGCTGCACCCTGCGGCACTTTTAAGAGATCCACGCAAAAAGCCCGAGGCTTTTGACGATTTTCTTAAATTGCGTGACAGACTTGAAGAATTAAACAAAGGAGATAATCAAAATGAATGAATCGGTAAACAAGATGATAACAAGAAGAAGTGTAAGAAAATTCAAATCTGATATGATTCCTAAAGAAGTAATTGACGAAATCGTTACAGCGGGCACATATGCGGCATCGGGCAGAAATATGCAGTCGCCGATTATTATTGCCGTTACAAATAAGGAACTCAGAGATAAAATTTCAAAAGTCAATGCTGAAATTATGGGAAAATCGGGTGACTTTGACCCGTTTTACAACGCACCTGTAATTCTTATAGTCCTTGCAGACAAGAGTGTGCCTACTTATCTTTATGACGGCTCGCTTGTAATGGGCAATCTTATGCTTGCGGCTCACGAGCTTGGTGTTGGCAGCTGTTGGATTCACAGAGCAAAGGAATTTTTTGAGAGAGAAGAGGGCAAAGACTTGCTTAAATCGCTCGGTATTGAGGGCGACTATGAGGGAATTGGCAACTGCGCACTCGGCTATGCTGACGGCGAATATCCTCCAACACATCCACGCAGGGAGAACAGAGTTTTTTACATTGATTAAGGAGTAGTTTTTATGATTATTCTTGCATCGGCATCTCCCCGCAGACAGGAGCTTTTAAAGCTGATTACAAAGGATTTTGCGGTAATGCCGTCTGACATTGACGAGAGTGTGCCAAGCAATATTGAAACCGAAAAAAGTCCCGAATACCTTGCAGAGAAAAAGGCAAAGCATATTTTTGAAAACGGTCATAAAAATGATACTGTAATCGGTTGCGATACAGGTGTTTTTATAGACGGCAAAATGCTTGGTAAGCCGAAGAATAAGCAGGACGCAAAGGATATGCTTGCAGAGCTTTCGGGCAGAAAGCACAAGGTAATTACAGGGTGCTGTATTTGCAAAAACGGCACAGTCAACAGCTTTTCACAAGTTACGGAGGTTGAGTTTTACGAACTTACCGAAGAAGAAATCGAAAGCTATATTGCCACAGGAGAGCCGATGGACAAGGCAGGTTCATACGGAATACAGGGCAAAGGCTCACTGCTTGTAAAGGGCATTGTCGGCGATTACTTTAATGTAGTTGGTCTGCCTGTTGCAAGGCTAAATAAGGAATTAAACGGATAGGATAAAATGATTATTGAATTTAAAAAGGTAACAAAAAAACTTCCTGAATATAAGCAAATCAAACAGTTGTATTTTTCGGCTTTTCCGTCTGAAGAAAGAGCACCGTTTTATTTGATGATAAAACGAACCAAAAGAGAAGATGTCGATTTTCTGTCAATTTACAATGACGGCAAATGGGTCGGAATGATTTATATTATAAATTATCTTGACCTTTCGTATGTTTTCTACTTTGCTCTTGATGACAGTCAAAGAGGGAAAGGAATAGGTTCTGCCGTGCTCCGAGAGATTCGTAAACTTTACAGTGGCAGAAGATTCTTTCTTGCACTTGAACAGCTTGACAAAAATGCGGAAAATTATGCTCAACGCCTCAGCAGAAGCAGATTTTATCAAAAAAACGGACTAAAAAAGCTCAAAATTTCCATTAAAGAGGGAAATGTGGTGTATGATTCTATGGGCTTTGGCGGCGAGGTTAAACCTGACGAATATATGGCAATGATGAAAAATTACACAGGCTTTTTCTTTTCAATGCTCTATAAGGTTGAAATGTTTGAGAACTGATATTTTAAATTAGAACAGTCGCTGAGCGAAAGGTAAAAGGCAATAAAATGATACTTGTAACAAAACAAAAAATTCTGAGTGATTGCAAAATAAACTTTCAGATTGTTGTGTATTCAATACTGACAGCAGTCAGTGCCTTTTTTATGATTTTTCCATTTGCTTTTTCAAAGGACATAAATATAAACACAATATTCCTTTTTGTTGTGCTGTTAGCATTAGTAGGTATTCCGTTCGGTTATGTGTTTGGCTTAAAAAATTTAATCAGAACCATAAAGGAAAGGAACGCTTTTATTAATGACTGCATCAGTATTTCGGTAGACAGAATTACCGATTTATATGCAAACTGTAATCAGACTTCAAGCGAAAGCAGAGCATATCAATTAACATTGGAACACTACTCGAGGCGAACCAAAAAGAATGTTTGCGTACCTACCCTTAATGAGTTTAGAAAGCTGAGAGAGGGCGACAGGTGTATTCTGGTGTTTTGCAAAGGCAATAAAGAGCCTGTTGCAATATATCCCGGCAACGAATATGTAATTGATAAATCTTTGACAGACAAAATAGTTGATTTTTAGCAAAGCAAAAAGCTATCACAAATTGATGTGATAGCTTTTTTGACTTTAATATTTAGTTGTTGGCAAGTGCTCTTTCGAGCCAGATGTCAGCAATATCCATTGCAACAAAAAGTCCATGCTTTTCGCTTGATTTTACAAGCTGCTTTCTTGGTGAAAGGTCAGGGTCGGTAGCAAGTAACTGAACAGTAACTTTATCTGCCACCTGAAGTCCGTTTACCTCGTTTTTGCTTTTTACCTGAAGTCTGATAACATATGGTTCAGACATATTGCCGTAATAAATCTCATCGCCACACCTTACGAGCGGTCTGCCCTTATAGGTGGAAAATTCCTGAGCTGCTTTTTTAGCTTCTGCCACGAAGCATCAGTCCTTTCTTAAACATTAAGGTAAGATTTTACGAGTGCTTCAAGTAAGTCGTCACGGTCAATTTTACTGATAATGTTGCGTGCGTTGTTGTAAGTTGTTATATAAGTGGGATCCTCACTAAGAATATAGCCTACTATTTGGTTTATTGGGTTATAGCCCTTTTGTCTGAGAGCGTCATAAACAATGGTAAGACTTCTTTTAATAGCATCGTCCCTTTCCTCACCAAGTGAGAAAATCATAGTCTTATCCAACATACCGAAACACCTCCTGTAAATTATTCTTTTTATATTATATACTAAATCGGTTAATATTTCAAGTCCGTTTTCGTGAATTTTATGTGAATTGTTTAAAAATGCTGTTTTTTTAGTAAAAAAGCCTCCCGTTTGTGGGAGGCTAAGGTTTGTGCCACTGTATGTAGCACATAATCAGACATTAAGTCCAAAAGAAATTGAAATCGCGTCATTTATTTCGCTCATATAGCTTTGGTCAACCGAACCCATTTTTTCTTTGAGCCGTTTTTTGTCAATGGTGCGCACCTGCTCAAGCAAAACTACGCTGTCTTTTGCAAGACCGGAGGAATCTGCGTTGAGCGGAATATGGGTGGGAAGATTTGCTTTTGACTGCTGACTTGTTATTGCTGCAGCGATTACCGTAGGGCTGAATCGGTTGCCTACATCATTCTGAACGATAAGTACAGGTCGTATTCCGCCCTGCTCAGAGCCTACAACAGGACTTAAATCTGCATAAAAAATGTCCCCTCGTTTTATATTCAAGACTTTCACGCTCCAAATAATTAGATTACTGATATTTTTCCCTTCCCGAAAATTTTTATACAGTTACTACATAATATTTTTGGGCGTAAAAATTGTGAAGGCTTTTGCCGTGTTTTATTAGCTCAGCGCAAGCTGATTGCGAAAATCTATTCTGAAATTTTTTGAATTTATTTCTGCCGACAATATGTATCCGTTTTCATCAACCGAATATGTGCATTTGCCTTTTGAAGTTTCCAATATATATGTATCTGATTTATTATTTTTCTGAAAAAGAATTTCTCGTCCGTCACAAATTTCAGTTGCCACGCAGTGTATAAGTTGGGGCATATTTTCATTTGGTAAATATGCCTCGTCTGCCGTACTCACCAAATCGTCAATCTCAATGGCTATTTCACCTCCGCCGTTTACTATTTTCAATCCGCTGACTGTTTGCGGATCGGTAAAAATCAATTCTGTTTCACCGTCACATTCAACTATACTTCCGCCTGCCGAAAAATCGCCTTTTTTTGCCGTAAAATCAGCGCTGAAATTTGTAATTATGCTTTTTCTGCTCTCACCGCTTTGGCACGCCGAAAGCAGCGTTGCCACCGCAAATACAAATATCAAAAGCCTTAATTTTTTCATATTACGCCACACTCCTGTCTTTGTTTAATTATATGAGGGCAGTGTGTTAAAAATAATTTATATTTTTAATTGCGTAAATAAAAAGGAGCTAAGACTACTATGCCTTAGCTCCAAAATTTAATTACATATTGTCGTCATAAACAGCACGACAGCCGCCAATGAATTTCGGCCTTGTTCTTGCCGCAAGCAGGATTGCGTTGCCGATGTGGTCAAGACTTAATCTTACAGGAACGGCAACTTTTTTCAGGTGCATACCGATTAATGTGCCGCCAATGTCAAGTCCTGCGTCCGCCTTAATTTCCTCAAGCGCAACAGGATTTTTAAATGTTTTGTACGCTGTTGTGGCAAACGAACCGCCTGCCTTTGGCTGAGGAACAACATTTACTATTTCAGCAAACGGAACTGCGTCACGCTCAACTATGATGGCACGATTAAGATGTTCGCAGCACTGAGCGGCGAGATAAATTTTCTTTTCGCTCAGCACTTCATAAATGCCTTTAAAAACCTGCTCTGCTACTTCAAGGTTTGAGTTTTTGCCGATAGTGCCTCCTGCAACCTCACTTGAAGAACAGCCTACTACAACTATACTGCCCTCTTTGAGCTTAGCTATATTGCAAAGCTCTTCGCAAGTCTGCTTTGCCTGAGAATAAATATCAACTGACATATATATCAACTCCTAAATTATAATCTATAATTATTATAGCATTATTTTTGCAAAGTACAAGTGTGTTGCCGTTTTAATGTGAAAGTGATGTGAATAATAATAAAATTTATATAACAATATTGATTTTTTGGTAGAAATGTTATATAATAAAATTACAAAATTTTTTGTAAAGGATGAAAAATAAATGAATAGATTTGTATTGAACGAAACTTCTTACCATGGCGCAGGCGCTATTAACTCTATTCCTGAGGAAATCAAGGGCAGAGGATTTAAAAAGGTTCTTGTTGCATCAGACCCTGATCTTGTAAAGTTTGGTGTTACAAAAAAGGTGACAGATGTGCTTGATAATGCAGGCATTGAATATACTTTGTATTCCGATATAAAGCCAAACCCAACTATTCAGAATGTTCAGCATGGCGTTGAGGTATTCAAGGAAAGCGGCGCAGATTGCATTGTTGCTATCGGCGGCGGTTCATCAATGGATACAGCCAAAGCAGTCGGCATTATTATCAATAACCCTGAATTTGCAGATGTTCGCTCACTTGAGGGCGTTGCTCCTACAAAGAACAAGGCAGTGCCGATTATCGCAGTTCCTACAACAGCGGGTACAGCCGCTGAGGTTACAATCAACTATGTAATTACAGATGTTGAAAAGAACAGAAAAATGGTTTGCGTAGATGTTCACGATATTCCTGTTGTTGCTGTTGTTGATCCGGATATGATGTCAACTATGCCAAAGGGACTTACCGCCGCAACTGGTATGGACGCACTTACACACGCAATCGAGGGCTACATAACCAAGGGCGCTTGGGCACTTTCTGATATGTTCCATTTAAAGGCTATTGAGATTATTTCAAAATCCTTGCGTGGTGCAGTAGATAATACTCCTGAGGGCAGAGAGGGAATGGCTCTCGGTCAGTATGTGGCAGGTATGGGTTTCTCAAATGTAGGACTCGGCATTGTTCACTCAATGGCTCATCCGCTCGGTGCTTTGTATGACACACCACATGGTGTTGCAAATGCAATCATTCTTCCGACAGTTATGGAATACAATGCTCCGGCAACAGGCGATAAGTATAAATACATTGCCGCCGCAATGGGTGTAGAGGGTACAGAGAATATGACAGTTGACGAGTACCGCAAGGCGGCTGTTGACGCAGTTAAAAAGCTTTCTAAAGATGTAGGTATTCCTGCCGACTTAAAAGAAATTGTTAAGCCTGAAGATGTACCTTTCCTTGCTCAGTCTGCTTATGATGACGCTTGCCGTCCGGGCAACCCAAGAGATACAAGCGTAGAAGAAATCGCCGAACTCTATAAGAGCCTTATGTGATTATAATTCATAATTAGAAATTAAATAACAGATAAAACTAAAAGCCTGCGATTTCCGCAGGCTTTTGTTGTGGTCATTTGTCAAATGAAATGGTTTCAGGATACTGTTCATTTATTTGATAATTATGCAATATTTTGTTTATGAGGTTTAATGCACATATATCTGTTTGTTTATATCCATATGTTTTCCAACAGTTGGTGCAATTCTCAACAATAATAAGATTATTTTCAATCATATTCGAGTAATCAATCGAAAGAATAGTTTTCTTTTCTATAAGTTCCTTTTTGCCGTTAATTTTTTTGATTTTTCTATGAATTTTTGGCTTTATAAAGCATTTTTTATCAATGCTTATTTTGCCGTCTGATACCCTTGCTATATTGTCATATCCGGATATATTGAGGTTATAGCTACCATATTTATATGTGACAGAAGTATCATTTTCAATAATTTTATTAGCAAAACCACCAATCCCAATACTCATATATTTCACCTTTCAAAAAAATGCAGTCAACAAAAGCTGACTGCATTTTTATAATTATTTATTTAGCTTTTTTCTTGAAAATTTTATTGTAAAGCTCTGTGTCTTTAAAGCCTTTTGGCTCTTTGTCGGGGATTTCTTTTAGTTTATTTACAACCTTTTTAACATTTGTGTAATCGCTTTCAAGAATTGTGGTCAGCGCATATGCGGCATATGGGAGGAGAAGTACAATGTATGTCAGTACATACTGCGACTTGCCCTCGAACAGTAAATGATAGCCAAATCCGCCGAGCAGTACGAGCGGCAGGAGAGAGGTAACAATATTTGTTTTTCTGTAAAGGAACATAAAGTAAATTCCGAGTGTGAACAATATAAATATTACCATCATATAGAAACTAAAGTACAATTCAAGAAACTGTCCTGTACTTCCGTCATATACTGCCTTGCCGAGTCCCTGCTGAACATCGGTATCGTGAGTCTTAACCTTGCTTACCCATATGCTTTCGTATGTAGGCTCATTCCATTGGCTGAGAATTTTGTTGCCAAAGAAATTGATTGCATATTCGGGATCTCTTGCCATTTGGCTGAGTCGGTTGTTAATATCTGTCCAAGCCTGTTGCTCGGCAGGTTTGATGTTACAGCCGTTGCTTGTATAAAGACTTAATGCGATATTATTGTACCAACCCGGTGCCATATAGGATTCATTTAATCCCATATCAAGGTAGAGAGTTTGAGAAACGCCGCCTTTAAGCTCGGTGTTTGCTCTTGCCTCATAGCTCTTTATAACAAGATTGATTGAACCTACAACCGCTATGCACAGCGCAAGCGCAAATGCTATGCTCTGCCATTTTTTAGCCTTTACGGTATGTATTATAAGCATAATCACAAAGGCAACGAGGTAAATGAGGTTGTTGTACTTTGAAAGTGCCGACACAATGAGCAACAGTGCGCAGGGAATAAGCAGTAAATATTTGTTTGTCTGAAAATATCTGATAAGAAAATATGACGCCCAAATTGCACAGCACATACCGATAATGTTGCCGTATGTAAATGCGCAGAAAAGAATTGGCTGAAAACAGCCTGCAAGTGCAAGAATTACGATAAATTCAATCTTCTTTCTGCCAAACATATGCTTTGTGATTTTAGTAATGCCAAGGTAAGCCGCCGCAACACAAAGAACGTTAATTACCTGAATCGGCATAGCGCTGTCAATACCGAAAATTCTGTAAACAATTTCGCTTATAAGCACAAAGCCAAGCTGGAACGGATAACAGTTGTAGTATGAATATCCGCTGTAAAAATCCTTGTTGTAAAAATCAGCGCCGTTGTGGAATGAATTGTAGTTGCCTTGTGCAGCCTGAGTTGCGGTTTCGTAAATATTGTAGCTGTCTGCCGCAGGAATGGTTTGCACTGAGAATACCCACACAAGACCGATAATTGCCGCAAAGGCAAACAAGCCGACTTCCATATATTTCATATTGACTTTGGCAAAAAAGTCTGTATGCTTGTTTATTTTAAAGAGAATGACTGTAAATATAGCAAGGCAAAAAATATTGATTACCGATAAATCGTCCTGAAAGAGTATGACCTCTGAGCTGTAGTTTGTCGGATCAATAACGCAGGTTTGAAAAATACTCATTATTGCCACATAGCCGAAGATTAAAAACAGCAGACCGCATACAATATTAACGGCAATGCTTTCGGTCAGGCAATGCTTAGGAGTAACTTCCTTTTTAGCACCCTCGCTTTTTTGCACTTGTGTTTTATTATTTTGTGTTTTCGTTTTGGTTTCGCTCATTTTTGCACCTTCCTGTTAAAATTCTTTTTTTACAGAGCGCATAAAGAGCTTTCCAAGTGCATCTTTTGGATCTAAGTTGTCAAACAGAACGCTGTAAACACTTTCTACAATCGGCAATTCAACATTGTTGTCTTTGCCGAGCTTGCACAATGCCTTTGAGGTCATAACACCCTCGGCAAGTTTTTCAAATTTAATGCCCTTTACATAATTTTCGCCGTAACTGCGGTTGTGACTCCATTTTGAGAATAAGGTAGCCTCGTAGTCGCCAAGGTGGCAAAGTCCGTAAGCACTCATTTCGTTGCCGCCGAGCGCTTTAATCAGTCTTGCAATTTCACGAGTGCCTCTCGCCATAAGCGCACCCTTGAGTGACGCATAGCCAAAGCCGTCAAGCATACCTGCCGCAATACCGATAACATTCTTTGCGGCAGCGCCTATTTCACTGCCGATAAGGTCGGTGCCGACATAAAATCTGATAAGCGAGCTTGAAAAGCTGTTTACGAGTTTTTCTTTTATCTCGTGATTTTTGCTGTCGATTACCATACAGTTAGGAATACCTTTTACATAGTCCTGCGGATGTCCCGGCCCTACCCAAACGGCAATAGGAGTTTTTTCCTCATCAACAAAATCGCCTACAACCTGACTCAATCTCTGACCTGTTGCAGCCTCAACACCTTTCATACACAGCACAATTATTTTGCCGTCAAGGTTGTTTTGCGCAATGCTCTGCATATATGAGCGCAAATGCTGGGAAGAAATTGAGATAACAATTACTTCTGCGTGATTTACTGCCTTTGCAAGGTCGGAGGTAACCTCTATTGATTCGGGAAAAGTAAGATAGTCATTTTTGTGTGTTGTGCTGAGTTGTATAAATTCTGGTGCGTCTGCAAGTCCGCAAGAAATTACATTGTTGCCGATTTTGTCAAGATACCATGCAATGCAACTGCCCCAACGGCCACATCCCAAAACAGAAATATTCATTTATAATCACCTGAAATTTATTAATATAAAAGCCCGCAAAAGGCACATAGGCACAAATGCAGGCAAAGTCTGCTAAATTATGTATGCTAAAAAAATACCCCGCCTGACCGTATGATTTTTATAATAACCTGCCTACGAGAAAGCAGGTGGGTGCTCTCCTTTAAACATTAGGCTTCCTTCTTCCGCCAAAGCGGGAGGTCTGCACACCGATTAAAGAGCCGGGCTCCCGATTTAAGAGTTGTAGGGTTATTTTAAAATCATTCACGCATCAGGCAGGGAGTTTGTCAAATTGCCATTACTTATTATATGAAAGCTAAAGGAGAATTACTCTTCTTCTTCATCTTCCTCGTCTTCGCTGTAATAGTTTTCTTCAAAGATAGCGGCAATTCTGTCGAGCTTTTCGTCATCTTCAATTTCAGCAAGCTCTTCTTCGCCGTCTTTTTCAAATACTTCCATAATATAGTATTCGCCGGGATCGTTTACAGCGTCAGCCGGATTTTCGTAGTAAGGATAAAGAACATAGAACTTGCCTTCGTCAATCTCGATAATATCGAGAATCTCAAATTCCATTTCTTCGCCTTCGTCATTAATTAAAGTAATAAGATCTACATTAAATTCGTTATCCATAAAAAATATCCTTTCGTATGCACTTGTTAAATAATACAGCGCCAAAAACGCAAAATTGAAAAATTAAGGAAACATAAAAATAATTACCAAGCGCTGTATTAATTGGTTAAGTTTATTTTACAATTTTTTAAGCGATTAGTCAAGCATTATTCGCATTTAATTAAAATATATATTTTTTTTACAAAATATTCAATAAAAATGTTGACAAATTACAATAGATATGATATATTATAGACATATTAAACAACAATTTCCTTTTAATGTGCTTGATTACTCCATAAAATTACCTAAAAACCGGCGACTTCATAGTCGTCGATTTTTACTTTATGTAAAAAGTGTTCAGTAAAATACGGGCTTTTTTAAATTTAATGGCAATAATTATGCTTGAAAAAATGATTTAAAAGATATATAATGCTAAATAATACTGTCTGTAAACGATTTTTGGTGTTTATAAGGCGTTGATTTTTTATTTTACGGCAAAATTGCTGTATGAAGGGTGGAACTATGAGAGCTTTTGACAAATTACCTCCTCAGTTTCAAAATGACGAGGTAAAGCATTATTACGATATTATTGCTAAAAAGTCTGTTTCTCTTGCGCTTAAAAGGATTACCGATATTATTTTTTCACTTATTATCCTTATTATTCTTATAATACCCATTGCGGTTATTGCCGTAATTGTTAAAGCAACCTCAAAAGGCCCTGTTTTTTACAGGCAGGAGAGAGTTACTTCTTACGGCAGGGTGTTTAGAATATATAAATTCCGCACAATGGTGCAGAATGCCGATAAAATCGGTACGCTTGTTACCACGAGCGGAGATGCGAGAGTAACCAAGGTTGGCAGAGTATTGCGAAAATATCGTCTTGATGAACTTCCGCAGATTTTTAATGTACTTTCGGGTTCAATGACTTTTGTCGGTACTCGTCCTGAGGTGCAGAAGTATGTTGATATGTATAAAGACGAATACTATGCAACCTTGCTTATGCCGGCAGGAATAACCTCGCTTGCGTCTATTATGTATAAAGACGAGGAAAAGCTTTTGCAAAATGTTGAAGATGCAGACAAGGTTTATGTGGAAACTATTTTGCCTGAAAAAATGAAGTACAATTTAATGTATCTTGAAAATTTCGGAGTTTTGTCTGACATAAAACTTATGCTAAAAACTGTTAAAGAGGTACTTAAGTAACAGGTGGTGTAAAATGGAGGAGCTAAAGAAAAAACTAAAAAGCTTTTCTTATTTCAGAAAAGTTTATATTTTTACTTTGTTTTTTTGTAATATATCATTTTTACAGATTCCGGCTTATATTTTGGTTGCGTTTTTGTTTTGCTGGGGTGTGTGGCTTACATATTATAAACAGAAAACGAACAACACTTTTTTTAAACTCAGATTCGGTTTGTGGGTGTGGGGATTTCTTGCGGTATCTCTTTTGACTATGCTGCTTAATTTTACATACACCATTATATACAGCGCATTTATGTTTTTGCATATTCTTATATGCTTTTTCATATTTTACGGTATGCATACCGAGCCTGACTTTGACTTTAAAAACGAGCTTTGCACAGTTGCACGAGGAATTGTGTATATTGCCACCATTGCAAATTTCATAGGTATTTTCTGCCTTATGTTTAACATTAGATTTGAGTGGTATTGGATACAGTTTACAATATACGAAAACAGATTTACAGGTGTGTATGTAAATCCAAATCTGCTTGGATTTGTGTCCTGCGTTGCAATTTTCTGCTGTCATATTCTTTGCAAGCCTGATTTTCAGAATGCTGTTAATCAGAGAAGAATAAGCAAAATTTGGATTGTAGCCTGCGTTTGCACAAGTTTGTTTTCGCTTTTGCTTTGCGATTCAAACGCATCTATGGTGCTTATGCTTGCATATATGATAGTTTATATTGTGTATCAGTTCTTTGCTTCTAAAGACGGACTTTCTCCTGCAAATGTAACTATGAGAATAGTTGCGCTGTTGCTTGTGGGCACATTCCTTGTAGGCTCATCATTAATGTTCAGAGAGATTTGCCAGCAGGGATTTTCGGTAGTTACGGCAAAGACCTATTCGTTCCTTGATGAAATTACGGGAAAAACCGAACAGCAGACCTCCTTGCAGGAGCAGACGGATAAAGAAAATGCAGAGAATAGCAAAAAAGCCGAATCCGCAAGCGAACCGCCTGTTACCTTTGAGCACGAAAACTCAAATATCGACAGCGGCAGATTTAAGCTGTATAGAGAATCCATAGATTTATTTAAGATTTCTCCTGTCTTTGGCATAAGCAACGGAAACATTGTATTTTACAGCCAAGAGTACGCAAACGGCACTTTAAAATATACTTATCATAACAATGATTTGCACAACGGATTTTTAACGATTTTGGTATCAACAGGTGTGCTTGGATTTGTTGTTTTCGGTATATTCGGTTTTCGTTTTGCAAAGCACACAGCTCAGCATTTGTTTTTGCAGAAAAAAACATTTAAAAACGATGCTTACCCTTGTATGTTTGCGTTCTTGAGTGCATACCTTTTCTATGCTTTGTTTGAAAAGGCACTCCTTTATGATGTTTCGTTTATGGTAATGTGGTTCTGGCTTATTATGGGCTACACAAGCTGTTACATAGCAAAGTTTGAGCCTATGCTTGAAACACGCTATCTTTTTCATCAAAAAAGACTCCGCAGAAGTCTGCTTTGATACTTGTATATTTACAATTTTTAGGCTATAATAACCGTAGGTATATTTACCTGCGGTTTTTATTTTTCTGAAAAGGAATTGATATAAAATGAAATACGGATTTATAAAGGTGGCGGCGGCTACTCCTGTTATCAGAGTGTCTGATTGCAAAAAGAATACAGACGCAATTGTCGCTCAGATTAAAGAGGCGAGCGTTGAGGGAGCGGCGCTGGTTAATTTTCCGGAACTGTGCATAACAGGCTACACTTGCAGTGACTTGTTTTTACAGAGAACACTTTTGAAATCTGCCGAAAGCTCGGTTTACAGAATTATTGAGGAAACCAAGAATTTGAATATAATTTCCGTTGTGGGTGTTCCCGTAGCGTTCAGAGAGGCGCTTTATAATTGTGCGGCTGTCATTTTTAAGGGCAAATTGCTTGCACTTGTGCCAAAGGTAAATATCCCGAATTATTCGGAATTTTACGAAGCAAGACACTACACAAGCGGTAAAAATACAGATTTTGAAATTGAGTATGCCGGTCAGCAAACTGTTTTGAGTGACAAGGTTTTGTTTCAAAATAAAAATATGTCTGACTTTACCCTCGGTGTGGAAATTTGCGAGGATTTGTGGGTGGCGGAGTCGCCGTCAATAGCACTTGCCAAGTCGGGTGCGGTTATCATTTGCAATCCGTCAACCTCGGACGATACAATCGGCAAAGCAGAGTACAGGCGCTCACTTGTTAAAATGCAGAGCGGTAAGTTGTGCTGTGCATATATTTATACGGATTCGGGCTTTGGCGAAAGTACAACAGACACAGTTTACTCCGCTCAGAATATAATATGTGAGAACGCATCTTTATTAAGCGAAAGCGAGCGCTTTACAACAGGCTTTACTTATGCCGATGTTGATGTTCAAAGGCTGATGGGCGAGCGCAGAAGAATGAGTACATTTAATTCCGGCAGCGAAAATATCAGAAGAATTTACTTTGATATGCCGCTTACCGATACCAAACTTTCAAGAAAATTTGAGCAAACTCCTTTTGTACCGTCTGCAAAGGATGACCTAAGCAGAAGATGTAAGGAGATTATTACAATGCAGGCAACGGGTCTTGCCACCCGACTTGCACATACAGGCATTAAAAATGTAGTTTTGGGACTTTCGGGCGGACTTGACAGCACACTTGCGCTTATTGTTTGCATTCACGCCTTTGATATGCTCGGCATTGAAAGAAAGAATATCCACACTGTAACAATGCCTTGCTTTGGAACTACCAAGCGCACAAAGTCAAATGCCGAAAAACTTGCCGAGGCTTACAATGTTTCTTTTGAAGAAATAAACATCACTGCGGCAGTAAGACAGCATTTTATTGACATTAAGCACGATGAAAGCGTAACCGATATTACCTACGAAAATTCGCAGGCGAGAGAGCGCACTAAAATTCTTATGAATCTTTCAAATAAATACGGCGGTCTTGTCATCGGTACAGGCGATTTGTCGGAGCTTGCGCTCGGCTGGGCTACCTATAACGGCGACCATATGAGTATGTATGCGGTTAATGTGTCTATTCCAAAAACACTTGTGCGCTATCTTACAGCGTATGAGGCAGAAATAAGCGACGGCGAGCTAAGAACCGTTTTGCTTGATGTGCTCGATACTCCGGTAAGTCCGGAGCTTTTGCCACCCGACAAAAACGGAGAGATTGCTCAGAAAACAGAAGATGTTGTAGGCCCGTATGAACTGCACGACTTTTTCCTTTATTACTTTGTTCGTTTTGGCTTTACACCGTCAAAAATCTACTACCTTGCAAAGCGCACCTTTGCAGGAAAATATGATAACGATACCATAAAAAAATGGCTTGTAACATTCTTAAAGAGATTTTTCTCTCAGCAATTCAAGCGCAGCTGCTTGCCGGATGGGCCAAAGGTTGGTTCGGTAACGCTTTCTCCTCGTTCGGACTGGAGAATGCCGAGTGACGCAAGCGTGAGAATGTGGCTTGATGAGCTTGAAAATCAGTAAATCTGACTTCAAGGGGGCTTTTTGTGAAATATTTTATAAAAAGAGATGTTTGCGCAGATTTTGGCGCTTTTGAAATATATGACGAAACAGGCATAGAAAAATATCTTGCAGAATTTTCAAAAAGCAAAAGGAGCAGAAAAATAATAATTCATAGTGCAAACGAAATTTATGTGAAGATAAGATGTTTGCAGATGTCAAATATTATTGCCTGCAACATAAAAGCAGGCGGCAAAAGAATGAGAATTCTTATGGGCGCAAACCACGACGAGCTTGTCTGTATGTGTTCGGGAGTGAATTGGAAAATCGGCGGCAATGTTGCGCAAAAATGCTTTTCAATTCAAGATGTGGACAATACGGTGATTGCGGTGCAGAAAAGGACTTTTTCAAGCACAGAAAGCTACGAGCTTGATGTTTATTCGCAGAGCAACGAGCTGTTATCCATATCGGCGGCGGTTTGTATAAATATGCTCAATACAGTTGACAATCCCGTCAGACTGGCGGTATAATTATAGAGAACCTGACTGTCAGGTTTGTTAATTCCCGAATTTTGTCGGGCAAAAGTATAAATTCACAGGGGAGGATTTATTATGGACAGATTACTTCAGCTTTTAAGTACAAACTCAGGCTTTACCACAGCCGAGATAGCGACAATGCTCGGTGAGCCGGAAGATTACATCAAGGCTCAGATAAAGGAATACGAAACTCAGGGCATTATCAAAGGCTACCAGGCAGTTGTAAACTGGGAGAATACCAAGGAAAACTATGTTGAGGCACTTATTGAGCTTAAGGTTACTCCTAAAAAGGATGCAGGCTTTGACGAAATGGCGAAGATGTGTATGGCGTTTGACGAGGTAGATTCTGTTTACCTTATGGCGGGTACATATGATTTTGCACTGATTGTTAAGGGCGAATCTATGCAGGATATCGCAATGTTTGTATCTAAAAAACTCTCCACAATCGACGGAGTGCTTTCAACAGGCACACATTTCATTATGCGTCGCTACAAAGACAGCGGAATGAATCTCATCGATTTTGAAGGGTCGGATGAGAGGAGTTTAATTCTGTGATTGACTATTCAAAATTTTTAAATAATTCTATACAAGAAATAAAGCCATCGGGTATTCGTAAGTTTTTTGACATTGCAAGCGAGATGGATGATGTTATTTCGCTCAGCATCGGCGAGCCTGATTTTCAGACGCCATGGCATATTCGTGAAGAGGGCATAAACTCCCTTAAAAACGGCAAAACATGGTATTCGCCAAATCGTGGCTTTGCTCAGCTCAGAGATGAAATTTCAAACTACTATAAAAGACGCTTTAACATTGAGTATGTAGGCAAAACTCAGGTGCTTGTTACAGTTGGCGGCAGTGAGGCTATTGACCTTGCTTTCAGATGTCTTGTTTCAGAGGGTGACGAGGTAATTATTCCCGAGCCGTCTTTTGTTTGTTACGAACCGCTTACTCATATGGCAGGCGGTAAGGCAGTTATAATTAATACAAAGGCAGAGGATCAGTTCAGACTTAAAGCTGATGACCTCGAAAAGGCAATTACCGATAAAACTAAGCTCGTTGTTTTGCCGTTTCCTAATAACCCAACAGGCGCTATTATGGAGAAAGCTGACCTTGAGGCTATTGCAGAGGTAATTAAAAAGCACGATTTGTTTGTGCTTTCGGATGAAATTTACTGCGAGCTTACATACGGCGGAAAGAACCATATTTCTATTGCCGCTATTGACGGAATGTATGAGCGTACTATTGTTATAAACGGTTTTTCAAAGTCATATGCAATGACAGGCTGGCGACTTGGTTATGCACTCGGCCCTGTACCGATTATTGCCCAGATGACAAAATTGCATCAGTACGGCATTATGTCTGCACCTACTACCGCACAATATGCCGCTATTGAGGCATTGCGCAACGGTGATGCCGATGTGCAAAATATGCGCAATGAATACGATATGCGCCGCCGACTTGTTGTTGATTCATTTAATGCAATGGGACTTACTTGCTTTGAGCCATACGGTGCTTTTTATGTATTCCCTTGTATTAAGAGTACGGGTATGACCTCAGAGAATTTCTGTACTAAGCTCATTATGGACAAGCATGTAGCCGTTGTTCCGGGTACAGCCTTTGGCGATTGCGGCGAGGGCTTTGTAAGAGTTTCTTATTCTTACTCATTAAATCATCTTAAAACGGCTTTACAGCGCATTAAGGAATTTTTAGAGGAGCAGAAAAATGGAAATTAAGGTTCTTGCACCTGCAAAAATCAATCTCACACTTGATGTTACAGGTAAGCGACCTGACGGCTACCACGATATTATGACGATAATGCAGAGTGTTGATTTGTACGACACCATAACCATTACCGACAATGACAGCGGGCAGATTACAATTTCGTGTAATTATGACGGTGTTCCTTGTGATGAAAAAAATATCTGCTACAAAGCGGCAGAAAAATTTTTTATTGCTACTCGCAACGAGGGACAGGGCGTACATATAGATATTGACAAGGTTATTCCCACACAAGCAGGTCTTGCAGGCGGCAGTACAGACGGTGCGGCTGTTCTTATGGGACTTAACAGAATGTTTGACGCATTTTTAAGTCCGGCGGAATTGCACGAGATTGCAGAGAAAATCGGGGCAGATGTTCCGTTTTGCCTTGAGGGCGGCACAAAGTACGCAACGGGAATAGGTACTAAGCTGCAAAAAATGCCTAACTTTTCTGCGTCACATATAGTTATTTGTAAGCCTGACAATGTGAGTGTTTCAACCGCCGAGGCATACAAAAAGGTGGATGCGTTAAATCCGCACCCACCGTATACAGATGAAATGATAAAGTCACTTTTCAGCCGAGATATGTTTAGAATTACAACAACACTGTTCAATGATTTTGAACTTGCGTTAAAGCTCGAAGAAGTGAATGAAATTAAAAGAATTATGTATAAGCGCAAGGCACTCGGAGCAAGTATGACGGGTTCAGGCTCGGCGGTATTTGCTGTTTATAATTCCGAGCGCAAAGCAAAAAAATGCGTTGATTCTTTGAAAGAAAAATATGATAAAGTTTTCCTTTGCCATCCTACAAAGGAAGGTTGTAAAATAGTCTGATTTTTATCAGGCTATTTTATTTTGCTTTTAAACGAGCAACAGAGAAAAATAAAATTTTCCGCACAAGAAACAAAAAATTCAGGTCAACCCTTTTTAAAGGTTGACCTGAATTTTGAATTTATTAAACTAAACTTTGTGCTCTGAACACCAATTCATTTCGTTTTACCACTCCGTTTATCTTCTTCCTCAGCCTGTATAAACATAAGCAGAAATCCTGCAAAAAGCAATATGCAGCTGCACCATATTGTGTATTGCTGCCAAAAGCCTATAATTATATTTTCTATAACCGCACCGAATGCAAAAAAGAAAATTACACCATAGTATATCAGCGATTTTCTAAGACATTCCTTGTCTTTGTTAAACACATAGTTAAATAAATTTTGTGTTCCCGAACGCAGATTGCCAATGCACATTGTTGTGGCAGAGGCATTTCCTTTTACTTTTCTAAAGCTCTCTACCTGTATTCCGCAGGCAAAAGACACAAGCGAGTTTGCTATCAGATTGTATCGTTGAGATATAAACCCAACCGAAAGCAAAATTATACATTCAAGCAGTACGGTGTATTGCCGCCAATGCAAAATGTTGTCTATATTGCAAAAGCGGTGCACAAGCTCGGCAAGAATTATACCTAATGCAAATGCGATTATCGGGAAGAGATATTGCAGCATTTTTGCATAGTTCCCCTCGGATAAATTTATGGCAAATAATATAATGTTGCCCGTTTGTGCGTTTGCAAATACCTCGCCACGAAAGGTGTAGGTATAGGCGTCCATAAATCCGCCCGATACAGCAAGCAATATTGCGAGTCGGCGTGATTCGGATATTTGTCCTTTTAAATTTTTCATAAACTATTCCCCTAAAATTTTTTCCATAATGTATTATAATCCTTTTTGAAAAAAATGCAAGTGTGTAGTTGATTAAACAGAATTTTTGATTAATTCACAAATCATATTTGTTGCCGATACTAAATGCAGCTTGGATATAGTTTAAAACTATATCCAACAACGATTTTTAAGTATTGGCGCATTTTTATTTTAGGCTGTATAATATTTACAGATTTTTTGAAAGGACTTGTAAATATGAAAACTTCAATAATTGGGTATCCGAGAATAGGCAAACTTCGTGAGCTTAAATTTGCAAGCGAAAAATATTTTAGAAATGAAATTGAACAGGCAGAGCTTTTTGATGTGGCAAAAAAGCTGAGATTAGAAAATCTTGCAGAGCAAAAGAACAGCGGACTTGACTTTATTCCATCAAATGATTTTTCTTTTTATGACGGTATGCTTGACACTGCTTTTCTTTTAAATGCTGTTCCAAAAAGATATAAGAAGCTTGGTTTATCTTTGCTTGATGAGTATTTTGCGGCGGCAAGAGGCTATCAGGGAGAAAAAGGCGATGTAAAGGCGCTTGCAATGAAAAAATGGTTCAATACAAATTATCATTATATGGTGCCTGAAATTGATGACGATACAGTTTTAAAACTTTCATCAAACAAGCCTTTCGAGCTTTTTGCCGAGGCACTTGAAAACGGGATAAAAACAACTCCTGTTATTATCGGCCCGTACACTTTCCTCAAGATTGCAAGATATACAGGCAAAAAATCAAAGGAAAACTTTTTCGGCGGCATTACAGACTCATACATTCAGATTATCGGCAAGTTAGTGAACCTCGGTGCTGAGTGGATTCAGCTTGACGAGCCTTGCCTTGTTAAGGATATGAGCAGAGAGGACATAGAGTTCTTTAATTCATTGTATACCAAGATTCTTGAGAATAAAAACGGTCTTAAAATCCGCCTGCAAACATATTTTGGCGATGTAAGAGATTGCTACAATGAAATTTGCGCCCTTGACTTTGACGGAATTGGTCTTGACTTTATTGAGGGCAAAAAAACACTTGAGCTTATTGATAAAAACGGTTTTCCAAGTGACAAGGTACTTTTTGCAGGCGTTGTAAACGGTAAAAATATTTGGAAAAATAATTATGCAAAAACTATTGCTTTGTTGAAAAATTTGCAGGAAAAATCAATTAATACGGTAATCAACACTTCATGTTCACTTCTCCATGTTCCGTATACAGTTAAAAACGAAGTGAAACTTTCCGATACATACAAAAAGTATTTTTCATATGCAAGCGAAAAATTGGTTGAATTAAGTGAAATCAAGAAAATTGCCGAAACCGATAATTTTATCACCTTATCTGAATATACAGCGAATGTCGCATTATTTGCGCAGGCAAGAAGCGGCTGTAATACAGATGTAAAGGAAAAAATAAGCGCATTATCCGAAAAAGATTTTACAAGATTGCCTGAATTTGCAGAGCGTGAAAAAATACAGAAAAAAGAGTTTGGCTTGCCGCTTTTGCCAACAACTACCATTGGCTCTTTTCCGCAGACTTCAGATGTCCGCCAAACAAGATCTTCATACAAAAAGGGTAATATTTCTGAGGTTGAATACGAAAAGTTTATGAAAGAAAAAATTTCTGAATGTATTGCTCTTCAGGAAAGCATCGGTCTTGATGTGCTCGTTCATGGTGAATTTGAAAGAAACGATATGGTTGAATATTTTGGAGAATGTCTTGACGGCTATATCTTTACCGAGAAAGCGTGGGTGCAGTCATATGGTACAAGGTGCGTTAAGCCGCCGATTGTGTGGGGCGATATTTCAAGAGCAAAGCCGATGACTGTAAAATGGTCAACCTATGCTCAAAGCCTCACCGATAAGCCTGTTAAAGGTATGCTTACAGGCCCTGTCACCATATTAAATTGGTCTTTCCCAAGAGAGGATATTTCTTTAAAAGAAAGTGCATATCAGATAGGACTTGCTATTCGTGAGGAAGTGTTAGACCTTGAGGCAAGCGGAATTAAAATCATTCAGATTGACGAGGCGGCATTAAGAGAAAAACTGCCGTTGCGCAGATGTGATTGGAACGATGAGTACCTCGACTGGGCTATAAGGGCATTTCGTCTTGTGCATAGCGGTGTAAAGGCTGAAACCCAAATTCACACTCATATGTGTTACAGCGAGTTTGCGGATATTATTGAGGATATTGATAATATGGACGCCGATGTTATTACATTTGAGGCAAGCCGTTCAGACCTTACAATTCTTGATGTGCTTAAGGCTAAGAATTTCCGCACCGAGGTTGGCCCCGGTGTTTATGATATTCACTCTCCGAGAATACCTACGGTTGATGAGATTAAATCGGCAATAAACAAAATGCTCTCAAAGGTTGCGCAAAGCAAATTGTGGATTAATCCCGACTGCGGACTGAAAACACGAGGCAACGATGAAACTGTAAAGAGTTTGAAGAATCTTGTTGAGGCTACACTCGAAATCAGAAAAGAGAATAATTTATAATTCTGTTTGAATATTTTTTAGTAACCTGTCCATACTCTAAAAAAAGAGAGGACAGGTTATTTTTTATGAAACTACTTATAAAATCACTTTGCATAGCTTTTGTACTTACTGTTATTTACTCTGTAATTCCTTTTCAAGCGGAGTGCGAGCAGATTTCAACCGAGGTGTTCAGACTGCACATTCTTGCAAATTCAGACAGTGAAGAGGATCAGGCGTTAAAGCTAAAGGTGCGTGACGCCCTGCTTGAGTACACAGATGAGCTTTTCAACGATGCAAAGGACAGAAACGATGCCGAGAACATAGCAAAGGAAAATATAGAAACCTTGCAGAGTGTTGCTCAAAATACGGTGTATAAAAACGGCTGTAATTACACCGTTAATGCCGAGGTTGTAAAGATGTATTTTAATACCCGATACTATGAAAACTACACAATGCCTGCCGGTATGTATGATGCACTGAGAATAACTATCGGAAGTGGCAAAGGGCATAATTGGTGGTGCGTAATGTATCCGTCAATATGTATTTCAAGTGCGATAGACAATGACAAAAAGGTAGAAAAAACATTTTCGGAAAATCAGCAGGAAATAGTAAGGGGGAACGAATACGAATATAAATTTAAGGTGGTAGAAATATTTGAAAAAATAGTTTCGTTTTTTGAGTAATGTCCTTTAAATGACACACTTGTTATGGTATCATAGTAATATAATATATAAATTTACTTTGAAAAGAGGGATATATTTGCTTAGATTTGTACTTGGAAAAAGCGGTACTGGCAAGACCGAGTACCTTTATAATAAGCTCACCGAGCTTGCGCAGACGGGCGAAAACCGCATAATTATGCTGATACCGGATCAAAGCTCATTTGAAACCGAAAAAGTATTTCTTGACAGACTCGGCGCAAAAAAATGTCAGAATGTAAAAGTATTCGGTTTTTCACGATTTTGTCATTATGTTTTTGATACAGTTAATTTTGAGCAGAAAAATGTTATTGATGACAGCACAAGAGCCGTAATTATGAGCCTTGCACTTGAGCAGCTTGATACAAGCCTTGAAATGTTTGCAAACAGCAGCGGCAAAAAAAGTGTGATAGATTCAATGCTTTCTGCACTTAAAGAATGTAAGAAAGCGAAAATTTCTACCGAGGCGCTTAGAAATGTGTCGGCTTTGATAGACGATAAAACACTTAAAACAAAGCTGAGAGAAACCGCACTTATTATCGACACCTTTGACGCTATTGTTGAGCAAAGTTATATAGATCCGCTCGACAACCTTACAAGGGTGGCGGAAATTCTTAAAGAGAAAAATATGTTTAACGGCTTTACGCTTGCCGTTGATTCTTTCAGCGGTTTTTCCGTTCAACAGCTTGAAGTGCTTAAACTGTTGTTTGCTCAGTGCGAAAGCACCTATGTTGCGCTCACATTAAATCCATATGAGGATGAGGAGCAGAGCCTTTTCAGCACAACTAACGATACATATAAAAGGCTTAAGGCAATAGCAAAATCAGAGAATGTTGAGATTAAAGCGCCTGTAAAGCTTGAGGAAAATTTCAGAAACGAAAGCGAAGAACTTAAAATCCTCGAAAAGAATTTTTATCAGAACAAAAGCAATGAATATGAGTTAAAAAACGATTCAATCACCGCTTTTTCGGCAGATACCGTTTACGGCGAATGTGAATTTGTGGCAAGGCAAATTAAAAGGCTTGTTGTAGAGCAGGGGTATCTGTATTCCGACATAGCCGTTATTTGCAGAGATATTGCGCCATATACGGGAGTTTTGAACACAATTTTTGATAAATACGAAATACCGTATTTTATGGATATGAGCTATGATATTTACATAAAGCCGATTATAAGGTATGTGTGTTCGATTTTTAATGTGATTTTAAACGGTTGGCAAAAGGAAGATTTGCTTGCAATTTTAAAAACAGGGCTTACAAATAATTCTGATGAAGAAATTTCAGCCTTTGAAAATTATGTTTATGTTTGGAATATAAACGGTGCAGCTTTTAAAAAGCCTTTTGCAAATAATCCTGACGGCTTTTCGGAAACTATGAGTGACTCACAAACGGAGCAACTCGAAATGGCAGAGAATGTGAGAAAAGGATTAGTTGAACCGCTTGAAAAATTCAGAGAAGATATAAAGGACAAAACGGGCAGAGAGATTACCGAACTGTTGTATAATCTGCTTGAAAGACTTGAGGTTACCAAAGCCATATCCGCTATGTATGACAATCTGAAAGCTGACGGAGAGCTTGCGCAGGCAAAGGAAGAAATCAGACTATGGAATTTGCTTATGAATACCTTTGACCAAATGGTTGCCGTTGCAGGTGATTTAAAGGTATCGCCGAAAAGATATTTTGAATTGCTCTCGCTCAGACTTTCGGTACTGAAAATTGCGGATATTCCACGCACAGTAGACAGCGTGTCTGTCGGTACGGCAACAAGAGTAAGACTAAACAAAGAAAAAGCAGTTTTCCTTATTGGCTGTATAGACGGAGTTTTTCCTGCTGTTCCGTCCACCGCAGGTCTTTTTTCTGCATACGAATTAAAAACTTTGATTGCAAATAATTTGCCGTTTGGTGATGAGCCGGCGGAGCTTGCGGATTTTGAAAATTATATGGCTTATAAATCCGCCACTTCACCATCGCAAAAGCTGTTTGTTTCTTTTTACAAATCGGACTTAACAGGCGGTACATATATGCAGTCATCAATTATAAACGAGGTTGTAAGTATTTTTCCGAACATTGCTTTGCATAGGGAGGAGGAGTATTGCTCGGTAAAGGACAGCACCTGGGCAATTTTGCCTGCGTTTGAGGAGTGCGCACGAAACTTTAACAGCGACAGCGAGGAAAACAGAGCGCTGAAAAATTATTTTGCGAATAACGAAATATTTAAAGATAAGTACAAGGCACTGCAAAATGCAAGCACTGCAAAACCGTTTATGTTTGACGATAAAAGCAATGTAAATCTTTTGTTTGGCAGTGACCTTAAAATTTCAGCATCGCAGGTTGAAAAGTTTAGTTTGTGCCGATTTTCTTATTTTTGTAACTACGGCTTGCGTGTGCGTGAGCGCAGAAAAGCAGAGATAAACCCACTTGAATACGGAACTTTTATTCACTATATTATGGAGATTTTCTTTAGCAAATATTCTAAAAACGAATTTTCAAATATGAGCGAAGATGAAATCTATGATATTTGCGATGGTATTCTTGACGATTATGTGGACAAGCATTTTGGCGGTACAGAAAAAAATACCCCACGATTTATGTATAGATTTAATAAGATAAGGGAAAATGTGCATTTCCTTGTTTTACATATCATTAAGGAGCTAAAACACAGCGGATTTGAACCGATTGACTGCGAGCTTAAAATAGACGGCGATATTCCCGGTTATGAGGTTGCTTTGCCGACAGGTCAAAAAATAATGCTCAGAGGCAGTGTGGATAGGGTAGATATTCTCAAAAAGGGCGAGGAAAACTATATCAGAATAATTGACTACAAGACAGGTCCAAAGGAGTTTAAGCTGTCCGACATTTTATACGGACTGAATTTGCAAATGCTTATTTACCTTTACGCAATTACACTTGGCGGTGAGGAGCGCTACGGAAAGGTTACCCCGGCAGGAATACTCTATATGCCGGCTACCGTAAAGCCGATTTCAGTTGACGGCGCTATTATTGATGCGCAAATTAACGAGCAGGTTTCAAAGGAACTGAAAATGAACGGTATGCTTTTAAATTCGCTTGATGTTATTGATAATTCCGATAAGGAATATATTTCTTTTAATACAAAAAAAGGAACTCTTACAACAGGCGGAAATCTTGCGAGCCTTGAAGAATTAGGTATGATTTTTAAAAAGCTCGATATGACTGTTGCCGAGATGGGAGATAAGCTTTTTTCGGGCAATGTTGAGGCGTCACCGCTTAAGGGCGGCAAGGATTCGTGCGAGTATTGCCCGTATGACAGCGTTTGCGCCTACCATATGAGCGCTTGCCGAAACAGCTTTTCGGTAGATAATGACGAGGTGTGCAAAATACTTGAGAACGAACAGAACAAGGGAGGCGAGGATTGATGGCTAAATTTACCGATGCGCAAACAGACGCAATCGTAGCGCAGGGCGGCAGTGTGCTTGTATCGGCGGCGGCAGGTTCTGGTAAGACCACCGTTCTTATTGAGAGAATAATAAGAATGATAACACGCAAAGAAAACCCGATTGATGTAGACCGACTGCTTATTGTAACCTTTACGAGGGCGGCGGCAAGCGAAATGAAGGAGCGACTTGCAAAAGCCATTAACGCTCTTCTTGAAAAAGACCCGTACAATTCATTGCTTTTGCGTCAGCGACAGCTTATGTATAACACAAGCATTTGCACCATAGACAGCTTTTGCGGTTCGATTGTAAGGGAGTATTTCCATGTGCTTGGCGTGCAAAAAGATTTTCGCCTTGCAGATGAAAACGAAATAAAGGTAATCGGAAACGATGCGCTCGAAACTGTGCTTGAGGACTTTTACAGGGGAAATACACCTGAATTTAACGCACTTGCAGACGCCTTTGCAAATAAAAACGGCGATGATAATTTGAGAAACGCAGTGCTGAAAATAGCAGGCTTTCTTGCAACTCAGCCGTTTGGCGAAAAATGGCTTGAAGATATGCTGTCAAATTATTGCCCCAATATTCCGATAGAAAAATCATTGTTTGGCAAAATTCTTATAAAATACGCAAGGTCAACGGCTGACCACTCGCTTTTGCTTACGCTTAACTCAATAAAATTGCTTGATGAGGACGAAAAACTGAGAGATGCAAACCTGCCGCTCTTGCTTGACGATAAGGCATATTTTGAAAAGCTTGCCGAAAAATTTGAGGAAGGCTCATGGGACGAAATCAAAAGATTTGCCGAAACCTTTGTTAAGGGCAGAATGAAAACACCAAAGGGCTACAAAGATGACCCGATTAAAATTGCCGTTGCAAATTCTCGTGATGATGTTAAAAAATCGGTGGACAGCATTTGCAATATCTTTATGTGGGACAGCACTGTAATCAGAGCCGAAATTGACTATCTTCGCATAATAGTATCCGAGCTTTTTGAGGTTGTAAGGGCATATCTTAAAAAGTTTTCGGATATGAAATACTCAAAAAATATGCTGTCTTTTTCAGATGTTGAGCTTTTGACTGTAAAACTGCTTGCCGAGCCTTGCGGTGACGGATACACAAAAACAGAGCAGGCAAAAGAGATTTCAAAACGCTTTGACCAAATTATGGTTGACGAGTTTCAAGATGTAAACGATGTTCAAAATCTTATTTTTAAATGCGTAAGCACTGACGAAAACAATATGTTTGTTGTTGGCGATGTTAAGCAGAGCATTTACGGATTTAGACAGGCAAAGCCTGAGATTTTTATTGATAGGAAAAACGAATACAATAAGTATGACAGAGAAAACGAAATTTATCCTGCAACTATAATTCTTGATATGAATTTTAGAAGTCGCAGGGAGGTTTGCTCGGCTGTTAATTTCATTTTTAAAAATCTTATGACAGAAACCTCGGCAAAAATGGATTACGGCGCAGATGAATACTTGAATGTGGGCGCTGTATATCCGCCGAGTGACAAATGTAATTTTGAGGTAGATTATATTCAGAACGAGAGTACAGATGACAGCGTGGTAAATGAGGCTGTATTTGTAGCAAATAAAATTCTCAAAATGAAGTCGGAGGGCTTTACGGTCGGCAGAGATAACAAACCGCTTGAGTACGGCGATTGTGCAATTCTTTTAAGAAGTACAAAAAATACCGCAACCACCTTTGTAAATGTTTTAAACAGTCTTGGTGTGCCTGCAACCTCAGAGATAAAGGAGAGCTTTTTTGACGCCAATGAAATTAAGGTAATGCTCAACTTTTTGCGCTGTATAGACAATCCGTCACTTGATATTCCGTTGCTTTCAGTAATGTGCAGTCCTGTTTACAGCTTTACGGTAGACGAGCTTGCAAAGATTAAGAACGGCAACAGGTACACTAATTTGTATTCGGCAGTAGTGGAATTTGCAAAAAAAGACAGCAGAACAGCCGAGTTTTTAAAGGAGCTTAGCTCGCTCAAAACTTATGCCTGCACCTGTTCGGTTGATGAACTCCTGAGCCGTATTTATGAGCTTACTTCGTTTTCGGCTATAATCTCCGCTATCAGCGGCGCAAAGGGCATAAAAAATCTTAATCTGTTGAGAGAATATGCCCGCAGCTTTGAATCAAGCGGATACAGAGGTTTGTCTGCATTTATTTCATATATGGACAAGCTGATTGAGAACGGTGCTGACCTTGAATCGTCTTCGGGCGATAACGGCGAAACCGACAATACCGTCAAGGTAATAAGTATTCATAAGTCAAAGGGACTTGAGTATCCTGTTTGCTTTATTGCTTGCTCGGCAAAGAAATTTAATAAAACAGACCTTAGCGCAGATGTGCTTATAGACAGCAAGGCAGGACTTGGCATAAGGAGAGTTGAGGGCTTTTGCCGATACAATACCTTGCCACGAATGGCGGTAGGTGTTGAAATATCTGAAAATGAAATTGCCGAAGAAATGCGTGTGCTTTATGTAGCGCTCACTCGTGCAAAGGAAAAGTTGATTGTTATATCGTCACAAAAAAATCCAACCGATTATCTTGCAAAGCTACATTCAAAGTTGGCAGGCGGAGTGATAGACCCGTATTCTGTTATGAAAGCAAAATCTATAAGCGATTGGATAAGTATGTGCGCCTTGGTGCACCCGTTGCATAATGAACTAAGAATGAAGTTACAGCTTGGAGAAACCGATTTTACAAATTCGGCAACAGACGAATTGCCATGGGATATTAATTTTATTAAATCGGCTGATTTTGTTAACGATACAGAGGAAGCAGTTGCCGATACAGAAAATAATTCCGATAATGAAATTTACGATTCAACTGTAATTGATTTGCTTAAGGAAAGAACAGATTTTCCATATAGAAATAAATCTGTGTTAAAAATTCCGCAAAAGGTCAGTGCCTCGGATGTTGCGCATAATGAGGGCGACACCTTTGATAAAATCTTCTTAAAGCCTGCCTTTTTGTCAAATGGCAATTCCTCGGCGGTTGAAAGAGGTACGGCTCACCATAAGTTTTTGCAATTCTGCGATTTTAAAAAGGCAAAAAATGACTTGCAGGCTGAGATTGACAGACTTTTAGCCGAAAAGTTTTTGACAGCCGAACAGGTTGCCTCAATTAATAAGAGCGAAATACAAAAATTCCTTGACGGCAGTCTTGCAAAGAGAGTAATGGACTCGCCGCTTGTTAATAGGGAGCAGCGCTTTACCGTAAATATCAAAGCAGGTATGATTGACAGTATGCTTGAGGGCGAGAGTGCCGAAACAAGAGTGGTAATGCAGGGTGCTATTGACCTTGTTTTTAAAGAGGGCAATGAGCTTGTAGTTGTTGATTACAAAACGGATCGTGTGCGTGAAATCGGCAAGCTAAAGGAATTGTATTCAAAACAGCTCAGCCTTTATAAGCAGGCGGTTGAAGAATTTACCGATTATAAGGTTAAGGAATGTATAATATATTCCATTCATCTTAATGACTGCGTTGTTGTGGACTGCTGATTAGACAATTTTTGAAAATTGTGGTATTATTAATCGGGGTGATATTTTGAAATTAACTATACTCGGTACAGGTTGTGCAAGCGTAACCGATTGCTATAATACTTGCTTTGTGATTACAGATAATAATCAAAATTTTATGGTTGACGGCGGTGGCGGCAACACTATTTTTAAACAGCTTAAATCGGCGAATATTGATTGGAAAAGTGTGCGGCATATCTTTATTACTCATAAGCATATGGATCACCTGTTTGGCATTATGTGGTTTGTAAGAATGATTTGCCAGCATATCAACCGCAATACATACGAGGGCGAGGCATATATTTACGGTCATGATGAAGTAATAAAAATCATAAGAGATATTGCAAACCTGCTTTTGCTCAAGCGTGAGCTTGACCTTATCGGCAGCAAACTGCACCTTGTTACGGTTGAAAACGGACAGGAGCTTGAAATAATAGGGCATAGGGTGCAGTTCTTTGATGTTGAGTCGGTAAAGACAAAGCAATTTGGATTTACCATGCAGTATGGTAATGGCAAAAAACTCACCTGCTGTGGTGACGAGCCTTTTCATGAATGTGAAAGGGAATATGTGTACGGCAGTGATTGGCTTTTGCACGAGGCTTTTTGTCTGTATTCTCAGGCGGATATTTTTAAGCCGTATGAGAAAAACCATTCCACTGTTGCAGACGCCTGCAAACTTGCGGAAGAATTGAAAATTAAAAACCTTGTTTTGTATCATACGGAGGATAAAAATTTGAGCAACCGAAAATCACTGTATTATGATGAGGGCAAAAAATATTTCAGCGGAAACCTGTATATTCCAAATGACCTTGAGGTGTTTGAGGTTTAATAAAGGGTTGATCACAAAATATATTCTACAACTTTTATTTCAATGAAAGGAGGAATGTAAAGTGAAAAATAAACATATTACAGAAATATTGGCTCCGATAATGACGAGTGTGTTAATTTTTGGAACTATGATTATTGTATGTGGTTGTTTTTTAAATTCTGATTTTGCATTTGCAGAATATACATATTGCTTATTTATGTCAATTTTTTATTTTCCACTTTTTTTATTGACTATTTTTGGTTTTGAAATAAGTGCATTAAGTGTTTTAATAACCATTCTGATTTTAGCAATGTTTTTTGTTTGTCTATATTTAGCTTGGAGTGCGTACATGAAACCCAGTAAGATGAAATATGGAATATTAATTCTATTGCTTGTAATTGACATTGTTGGCTCTTTTGGTGTTTTTATGTTTAGCTTTATTATAGGTTTAATCAATGTCTGTTTTAAGATAGCCTTAATACTATGCTATGCAAAAAATATAAAATTGTATGACGAAGATATGTGCGATTATGCCAATTAACAAACTTTGACAGCTAAACGGTTATTGAAATATTGATGAGATTTTGTGGTCAATCCTAAACATCAAGCCGCTTGGCTATCAAGAATTTGTTATAGTTAAAGCATTTGTGGGCATTGCTCACACCCACAACCTTTTACTTTTGGACTGAAAGTTTAGCTTTTGCTTTACTTTGTTGCCAGACCGAAAGTGTGCTAAAACATTTAGAATAAAACAAAAAATAACGGCTGCTGCAAATTTTGCAACAGCCGATTTTGTTATCAGTTAGCTTTTTGTGGGAGTTTTACTCGTGACATTATCTTACCGCAGGCAAGAATAAGTAAAATTTCAGGAATACATTTAACAGCCTGACTGATAAGTCTTGCTGAAAGGTAAATGAAATATGACTTGCCCGAAGAAGTGCCATACAAGAAGAAGAGCCAATATGCGATAAGGAAGATTTCAACAGCAATGCAGTTGATAACCCAAGCAATGACTACCTTTGGAATGGTTACTTCATTCTTATAAAGAAATAAACCGTAAATAAGACCTGTTAAAATACCGTTGATTGTAAAGCCGGGAAAGTATGCTCCTCCTGTTGGATTCATAATGAATGAAAGAACATCACCAAGCATACCGACAATCATAGCAGGTACAGGACCGAACATTGAGCCTGTAATTGCTATCGGCAAAAATGCACCGCTTAATTTTACATTGTTGCCAAAGAAAGGCAAAGTGCTGTTGCCGATGAATCCGAGGATGATTCTAAGAGCAAGCAACATTGCAATCATGGCAAGTGACTTAACTGACTTTAGTTCTGTAAAAGAATTATAGAACTTTTTAGAAATTGACATATATTTTCCTCCTAAAGATTTTTTCGGTGTTGCTTTAGGAGAAAAATAAAAGCGGACAGAAATTCTGCCCGCTATCAGTCCCAAAGTAACAGCGGGATGCGAAATCTGTACCGCAGGATACCCTTTCGTTTTTGTGGCAACTCCCCGTCCACAAAACACTTTACGCACAAATTTCTACTCTGTTAAGCAAAAATGCTTACGAATAACATTATATCACTATGTCGAAAAAAGTCAAGCCTTTTCAGCTTTTGAATTACGCTTTTTTGTAAAAGCTGTATTCATACGAACAATCATATTTGAAAGCGGCTTGTAAATTACCATTGCTATAATAGCGTCAATTATGCCCTTAAATAATGTGAAAGGTACATTGAAGATAATTAAAGACTTAAGCAATGTGTCTGATGACGGAAGAAGTAATTTATACATATTTACAATTACATTCATATCTCCGCCTGCCCATAGCTCTGCATAAACAGGGTAAACTACAAAGTAGTTTGTTACAACACTGAGTATTGCCATTGTCGCCGCACCTGCTACGCAGCCGATTAAAGCGCCTTTTTTAGTTTTGTTGTACTTATAAATCATACCTGCCACAAACACAAAAATTGCGCCGAGAATAAAGTTTGAAAATTCACCTACAAACATTGAGCTTGATACAGGCAAATGAATAAGATTTTTAAGCAGGCAAATAATTATGCCGTACTGCGGGCCCAACACAAATGCGCCGATAAGCTCGGGCAGATCCGAAAAATCGAGCTTTAAGAATGACGGCACGAGCGGAATGGGCACTTCAATGTACTGAAGAGCAATGGCAACTGCTGTCAACAGCGCAGTTACTGTAATTTTTGTGGTCATAAGTTTTTGATTGGATTTTTGTGCTGTTCTCATAGAACACACTCCTTAGAAATAAATTCAGATGTCCCGAGAAAATAAAAATCCCCGTTACTTAGTGTAACGGGGAAAATTTCTGCACAAAAGGTTCGACAAAGCCAAATGGCAATGCCGAGAGTTTGCGTTTCTTCTTTCATCCGGACTATACCGTCGGTGTCTGAATTTCACAGACTCGGCAAGCAATGCTTGTTCGTGGACTTTAACCACCGGTGGAGAATTTCACTCCGCCCCGAAGACAACTGTTAATTATATTATATTCCGTAATTGTGATTTGTCAATACCTTTTTAGAGTTCTTAAAAATTTTTTATCCTCATCGGATACTCGTCTGCTTTCAATACATTTTTGAATAGCTTTATTAAAGGTTGCGTCATTGAGATTATTATTAAGGAAATATGAATGTGTATTTTCTCTCTGCTTGGCATATGCGGTTGCAATGAGCCATGCCTGCGCCATTAAAATGTAGTATTTATCGCTGTTTACCAAGTCGCACCGAGCAAGTACGGCATCTATAAATTCACTGTCGAGGTAATAGTCAAGCATAATAACAAACGCAAAGCGAATGTACCACTCATTTTTGCTTTCTAAATAATTTGTGAGGTAGTCAAAAAATTTAATTTTATATTTTTTAACTTCTTTAAGTCCTGCACAAAAGCCGTCACAAACCGCCCAATTATTTATTTTAGGAATAAAATTATTTACAAGAGAAATAAAGTCCTCAAAATTTTCGGTTTTAATAAGTCCCGTAACAATGGCGGAAATAATACGCTGTTCGTAATATTCTGTTTTGGAAATATTCAAAAATTCACGAGCATTTCCTTTTGAAATTTCCTTAGCAATTTTGCGCATATCAGGCATACGGATGCCGATAAAGCTGTCGCTTTCATCATCGGGTATGAGCGACGAGTGAAAGGCTTTGTATTTTAAATCGGCATGGCTTTTAAGGTATTCGGTCAGATTGTTGTAGTCATCAGCCGACCAATTATCGAGAGTAAACATCAGCGTTCCTCAGGCTTTAAGGTGTTTTGAATTACCTTGCGCCTTACTTTTTCGATTTTTTCTTTTGCGTGACTGTTCTTTATGCTTTTTTGCCAGGACGGAATTTGAATCAAACCGACTATTGTGCCTATTCCGTATGCAATGTGGAGCATAGGGAAGATGAACGGCAACAGTACAAACTGCGGCTGAATGTTTTTCATTGTGCAGCAGCCGACTGTATTTACTATGTCAAACATTCCGTAAATTGCAAGCAAAACATATAGTAACAGAGGCAACCCGAGAAATGCAAGTACCGAGCAGAACAACAGAGCCATTACGAATAGAAACGGAGCAAAGTGGAAGTATGAAAGACATCCCGGACACTCCGACAAAGTAAGACCTATCCACCTGCCGTTGGAGTATTTTTGATGAACCATATATTTAAGATTATTTCTTGCGTGCTGATAAGACACTATGTCAGGGCAACAGCACATTTTGTAGCCTGCTTTTCTTATGCGGTAGTGAAATTCGTTATCTTCTGTTCTGCCGAGGTTTTCGTTAAAACCGCCAACCTTTGCTATTACCTCTCGTCTGTAAGCGGCATGAAAAAGGCTGTCGAGGTATTCTTTTTGTGCCGAGGGTCTGCGGTAAGAGGCTACCGAACTGCCAAAAAGTGAGTCCTCTGCCGCAAGCAAGGTGAGTTTCCAAGATGAAATGTCAGAGGTAATGTTTGGTCTGCCACCGCCCACAACATTTTCGCCGTCCTCAAGGTTCATTACATTTCTTGAAACAAAGTCCTTTGGAATACGGGCATGAGCGTCTACCCTTATTATAACATCACCACGAGCAGTCATAAGAGCGGCATTCCACGAGCTTGCCTGATTTTTTTTCATACACTGCACGATAGTCACATTGCGAAATCCGTAGCCTAATTCCTTGAATTTTTCCATCATTTCATAGGTTTTGTCGGTTGACATACTGTCAACAAATACAACCTCTATCTTGTTGTGCGGATAATCCTGCAACGAAATATCCTTGAAAAGTCCATCAAGCGCATCTGCCTCGTTGTAGGCAATCATACACAGAGAAACTATCATAGTTAATTCCTGCCTTTTTCTATTGATATTAACCACTTTGCAGAGGTTGCAAATGTAGTTGTAATGTACGGCAATACATAAAACGTAGGTACTACAAAAAAGCATAGAGCAATCCAGCCGATAAAGCTGAAATATAACTTCATTGTGTTGCCAAAGTTTTTAACGAACATTTTTACTCCTTTGCCAAAGCATGAGAATACATTGGACTTTGGATCATCAACGAATAAAAACATTGCGTAGTTTACGAAAAACAAGTAAACAAACGAAATAAGGAAAACAGACACAGCGCCAAATGCCACATTCAATACAGGCTGTAACACAGCCGCAAGAATATCGTTGTTTGATACCGAATCCATAATGATTTTTATAAGGTAGTCAAAATCAAATGCAAATGCCGCCGCAGATAAAATTATGAAGAACATTAAGTTGAGGAGAATAGCTTTGAAATACAGCTTTGCTGATTTAAAAAAGCTGAATAAATCCCAGATCTTTGGTATTTCATTGTGAGCTGCGGTGTAGGCGGATTTGAAAAATCCGTTTATCAGCGGACTTAAAAAGAACATTACAGCCACACTAATTCCGTTAACCAGTTCAAATAAAAATTCTTTGCCGGGCTTTGCAGTATTTGTTGTGATATCAAAAGACTTGGTAATCAGTTGTATTATAGTGCCGAAACCCGACAAAGCAATAATAACGGCTGAAATCACAAGTGCCATTGCAATGAGAATTAACCACGAGCCTTTTAATGAGTTTAGCGCCTGATTTTTAATAAGTTTTTCTTTAGTCATACAAAAATCCTTTGTTAATTAATATTTTGCCGATGCAAGTATAAAAATATTAGTTTTCGCTGTCATTTGTACCGCAGTACATTCTATACATTGCCTCAAGGCAAATCTGAGCGTGGGTAAAGAATTTTTCTTTATCAATGCTTTCGTCTGCATTGTGCATATTAACCTCGTCATCTTTGAAAGCAGGGCCAAAAGCAAGACCTTTTCCGCCGAGCTTTCTTGCGTATGTCCCGCCGCCTGTGGTGTAAAGTTCGGGGTTCTCGCCCGTAACAGCCTTGTATGCACCTGAAAGGAGTTTTACAAGCTCGCTGTCCTTTTCAATGTAAAGCGGCTTTTCGTGATTAAGTATCTTAACATTTAATTTATTATGTTTAGCCGCATATCTGAACTGTCTGTAAACACTGCCGCCTGTAACAGAAACAGGGTAGCGAATATCAAAAGCGGCTCTTGCCTCGTCACCCTCAATGTGAATATAGCCGAGGTTTACTGTGAGGTCGCCCGAAATACTGCAATGAGTTTTAAGACCGAGTGAACAGCCGTCGGTTTCGTTGCCGTAAGCAATGTTGATAAAGTCGCAGATTGCGCCTATTTCATTAGCGGCATATGCCTTTGCAAGCAGCTCAATAAGTGCGGCGGCGGCATTGAATCCCTTATGCGGCTCGCAGGCATGAGCAGCTTTGCCTCGGCTGATTACCATAAGTCCGTCTATTGTAGAGTTAAACTCAAAGTTGCCTTTTGTTGTTTTTGAAAGCTCAAGCAGATTTTGCTCATCGTAGTTTGATGAATCGAGCAGGGCATAGGCAATGTCGGGAACAGCATTTATTGCCTTGCCTGAGTGTAGCTGAGAAAGTACAGTTGCAAGGTTTCCATTTGTGCTGATTTCAATTTGGAGAATACCTTTTTCGGCATAGCAAATTCCATAGTCGCTGTCGGGAGTGAAAGAAAGGTCAGGAACAGGCATTTTTTCAAAATATCCGTCTATATCTTCCATACCGCACTCCTCGCTTGTGCCGTAAATTGCACGCAGGGTGTTTACTCCGTCAATGCCCTCGTCCTTTAATGCTCTCAAACAATAAAGTGTAACGAGCGCAGCGCCTTTATCGTCTGCAATTCCTCTACCGTAAAGTCTGCCGTCTTTTTCGGTGAGAAAGTAGGGGAGTACGCTCCAATTATTGCCTGCCGGCACAACATCAAGGTGGCTCAAAATACCGCAGAGTTTGCCTTTGTCGCCAAGCTGAATGTGCATACTTTCGCTTGTAACCTGTTCACCGACCAATCCAAAGTCCTTTGCTCTTTTAAGCATAAAGTCCATGGCGTTCTGACATTCCTCGGGTTTTTCGTTTGCAACCGATTCAAACCCGATTAGTGTGTTGAGGTCAGCAAGTAATTCGTCTTTGTATTTTAATATTCTGTCACCAAATATCATAGTTAAGTCCTCCGAATGTAATTATTTCCTCTTTTTTATATATCTAAAGATGTTAATTGATAAAATATAAACCAAAAATGCGGCGGCTGAAATAACAGAAATGAGTATGCCTGTTGACAGTCCCGGAGTTTTGTAAACAAATTCTATATTGCAATTTTCATTTGCGGGAATATAAACAGCCATAAGTCCGTTGTTTACTTTTTCTATTTCGGTTTCTGTACCGTTTACATATGCCGTAAAGCCGTCACTGTAAGGCACACTGAAGAAAAGCAGATTTTCATTGCCGTTTGTATTGTCAAAAACAGCGTTAAAGCCGTTGTCTGTATAATTAAATTCTGAACAAGAATTATTTTTGCGTTCTTCGCAAACTTTCTTGTAGGTTTCCCTGCCGTAAGAGTAATCGTCTATTATGCTTACAAAGTCTTCGGGTTTCTTTCCGTAAAGCTCTTTGTATTTTTCGTCTGTATAGCCTGTTATTGAGGCATATTTTTTCATTTGCCCACGACTGAGAACCATTGAATATAAAATAGTTTCAGACTTATGCGAACTCTTTGACTGCTCAAATTCTTCCTCCGTAACAAAGGAATCGTAGGTAAATCCCATGGGAATATAGCAGGTGTTCTCGTAAATTCTAAAACCGTTTTCCGCTTTTAAAAACTTCCAATACGGCATTTTTGTTTTACCGTCTTTTTCGGTAAACGAGTTGCTTATATCGGTGTCATCGCCCATATAATCGAAAAGATATTTACAGCTCAATAGCGAACGGATACCGTACATATTTGTACCGGGACGAGATGCAACATCTCTTGTCATTCCGAGCGCCTCGTAAAACTGCATAATAGAGGTTGATACCGAGCTTTGAAAACAGTTGATTGACTTAATCTGCCAAAACATTGCCGTATTGTCGGGACATTCGTAAAAATCACTTCTTACGCTGTCATCGTCAAGGTCGTCAATGTGAATTGCGTCACGCTTGTTTAAAATGTTCTCTTTAATCGGCTTTATGGTTGCGCTGTAAGCTGTACCCGTACCGATTATAAAACCGCTTGTGAGCAGAATTGTAAAGCAAAGTGTGATTGATGTTGCAATGTAAAATGCCCTTGTGCGAAAACCGAATTTTTTGAAAATAAGAACAAAGCCTAAAATGCACACCATGGCAATAAGTGCATATATCCAAAATCGTCTTGTGTCGGCGGCTACACCGACAGACCATTGCTCGGTTTCGTCATCATTTGTTGTGACTTTTGGCATTAAGCCTATTAAAATTGTCATTGCAAGGGTGATTCCTGCCGACCATCTTACGGCTCTGCCCCAATCGGCTTTATTGCTTTCAAGAGCACGAATTGTGGCAAGCGTGAGCATAAGCACGAGCATATAGTACCATCTTGCATAGTAGATAGAGCTGTTGAGCATTTGGAAAGCTGAGTTGAGCACAGGAACAAATGCCATTATTATTAACAGACTGATAATTTTCTTTATCCAATCACGCTTTTTAAGCTGGAGATAGGCTATTGCGCCTGTCATACCAACGAGCGGCATCCAGCCTGCCACAGACGCCCATTTGCAGTTTGAGTCGGGCGTAAATGTAGGATAAGCCGGCATATCGGCAGGGAAGAAGAATGCGGCGATAGAAAGCCAATATCTTTGCGGATTGTTATGAACAAGAGAGTCCCAGCCGTTTGGAAGTGTGTTAAGTCGAGGATTGCCCATAATGCCCAAAACCGATGGCAAAAGTATGAATGCAGTGGCGAGAAAGCCTATTAAAACCTCTGCAGCAAGCAATAAAAATTCTTTAACAGAAAATTTATAGGTCTTGGTAAACACGAGCATTAAGAAATAAATAACTACAAAGAGTACCTGACCTGTAAAGAAGTAGTAATTTACTACGCAGGCGCAGAATACGGCAGGGGCAAATATACCTCTTTTTTTGTCAAATAAAAATGCGTCCAGTGCCGCAAGCAGCAGAGGAAACACTATCATTGGCTCGTGAAAGTGGAAAAAGAAAATATTATAAACAGAAAATCCCGAAAAAGCGTAAAGAAGTCCGCCAATTACCGCAAACTGACGATGTCTGACATATCTTTTAAGATAAATGTATGCCGAAAGCGAACAAAATGACAGCTTTAGTATAATCAACGGCCCTATAAGATAGGGGACAGCCTCGCTTGGAAAAGGAATGGTTGCCCAAAAGAACGGACTGCCGAGCAGATAAAAGCTGTAACTTGAAATTAAATCAGAGCCTAAGTCTGTTGTGGTATTCCAGCCGAAATTACCGCTTTTTACGGCGTCATGTATCATTTGATAAAAGGGGATTTCCTGCACATTAAAGTCACCGTAATAGTAGAAAACACCGCCGTCAAAAATAATGAACGGAATAATCAGCGCACAGGCTGTAATAAAAGCAATAAAAAAGACTTGTAACCCATAATGATAATTTTTATTTCTGTATCTTTCAAGCTGCCTGCCCATATATTCCTCCACAAAAGGGTAATTAGTAATCAAAATTCTTTACAAAGCCAAGAAATACGGCTATAATTAAATAAAAAATTATACTCAATACTTATTATACCACATTACAAGGTGAAATGCACTATATTTTGGAAAAAAACAGGAGAAAATAGCTATGGAACAGTCGAATTTTTATGCTATGATGTCACGAATGAAATACATAAATCGTTGGGGACTTATGAATAATACAAAATATGAGAATTTAAGTGAGCATAGCTTGCAGGTTGCAATGCTTGCACACTGTCTTGTGCTTATTCATAACAAAAGATTTGCAGGCAGTCTTAATGCTGAAAGAGCGAGTATCCTTGCTGTTTTTCACGATTCAACAGAGATAATTACAGGTGATATGCCCACTCCGATAAAATATTTTAACAACACCATTAAGGACGCTTATAAGGATATTGAAAATGCGGCTGCCGACAGATTGTGCTCGCTTTTGCCCGAAGATTTCAGAGAGGATATGGAGCTGATTATTAAGCAGAACAGTGATGAGGACAAGGAGCTTAAAAAGTTTGTTAAGGCGGCAGACAGATTTTCGGCACTTATAAAATGTATTGAAGAACTGCGTATGGGCAATGAGGAGTTCAGGCAAGCAAAAACAGGAATTGAAAAATCTATAAAAGAAATGAATATGCCTGAGGCTGAGGTTTTTAGCAAAGAATTTTTGCCTGCGTTTTCGCTTTCGCTTGACGAAATGTAAAAATTTACAGATAATATTTACATAATTTTACAAAATAATAAAATATCAGACATTTAATTCTTATTGAGAATTAAATTGTATTCAAATATGGTATAATTATTAAATTAGTTATGCTCGGATTGTAACATAATTAAATTCACTTTGTTTTCGGAGGAATGTTATGGCAAATCACGATAACAAAAACGAAATAAAAGACGGTTTTGTCGATATAAGTTCTAACAAGCAGGTAAACAAAATTTATAAAAAGAAGGGCAGGGCAATCAGAATTACCGCTATTGTGCTCTCGGTTCTTTTGCTTATCGGCGGCAGCGGACTTATCTATTATTATTCGGTGCTTAATTCGCTGAAATTTGTGGATATTTCAGATAATACCGCAACCGCAACAAAGGCAACAACAAATGCCGACTCTACTTCAGACGATATTTTTGACAAGTCGCTCAGCAATGATGAATTGCTTGAAGATTCAAAGGTACTCAATGTTATGCTTTTCGGTGAGGATAACGCAAGGGGAGAGAAATTTGGCCGAAGTGACTCAATGATTATGCTCTCCATTGATAATCGCCACAAAAAGCTGAAGATGACTTCTTTCCAGCGTGACAGCTATGTTTATGTGGACGGTTACGGATATGACAAGCTCACAAATGCATACGCTTACGGCGGCCCAAAGCTGACAATTCAAACTATTGAGTCTAACTTTGGCGTAAAGGTTGACCGTTATGCAGTGGTTGACTACGCAAGTTTTATAGATATTATTGATGTTCTCGGCGGTATTGACCTTGAACTTACTAAGGACGAAATTGATTATATCAACTATCAGCTCTACAAGAACAAGCAGTCCGATACCCGTACAACAATAACCGATGCCCCCGGTATGGTACATCTTACAGGTCAGCAAGCCCTTTGGTACGCAAGAAACAGAGGTCTTGATTCCTCAGAGGAAGAGATAGGCATTGCAGGCGATGACTGGGACAGAACCTCTCGTCAGCGTAAGCTCCTTGAAACAATGTTCAACGATATGAAGAGCGCAGACCTTACTCAGATCGTATCAATCGTTGGCAAGGTAGGCCCACTTGTTACAACCAACATTAAGAAAGACGAAATTACAGCGTTGGTTTCTCATTCGCCAACATACCTCACATATTCGGTTGAACAGTACACTGTTCCGCAGGAAGGTCAGTGGTATTATATGAATGATACTCCTGTCGGTTCGGTAATTGCTTTTTCTGACCTTGAGGTGCAGAGAAAGCTTTTTGCAGAGTTTATTTATGAGGAACTTGTAACAGGCGGAACAAGTACCACAAAATCAAATTAACACAACTAATGCCACATCATACCGATGTGGCATTTTTAATAATTTAAACTGTATTTAAGGTTTTGGCTTTACAATAAATACAGGAGGGATGATTATGAGATTACTTCTTGCCGAGGATGAAAAAGAACTTTCAAACGCACTTGTGGTTATTTTAAAGCATAGCAACTATTCCGTTGACGCCGTTTATAACGGACAGGACGCACTTGATTATCTTATGAACGGTGACTATGACGGTGCTGTTCTTGACATAATGATGCCGAAAATGGACGGAATAACAGTCCTGAAAAATGTGAGAGCAAGCGGTAATTCCGTACCGATTTTACTCCTTACCGCAAAGTCAGAGATTGACGACAGGGTAACTGGACTTGACAGCGGCGCAGACGATTATCTTACCAAGCCGTTTGCCACAAAAGAACTGCTCGCAAGAATCAGAGCCATGACAAGGAGAAAAGGTGAGAATACAGGCTCGCTTTTAAAATGCGGAAACATCACTTTAAATCGCAGTACCTTTGAAATTTCTTCCTCAAAAGCTACGCTCCGGCTTGCAAACAAAGAGTTTCAAATGCTCGAAATGCTTATGACAAACGCAGGCGCTATAATATCTACCGAAAGATTTATGGAAAAAATATGGGGATATGATACCGAAACAAATCAAAATGTTGTGTGGGTGTATGTGTCTTATCTTCGCAAAAAATTGAGTGCGCTCGGAGCAGATGTTGCAATTAAGGCTGTGCGCAATCGTGGCTATGCGCTGGAGGCTCTGAATGATTAAGAAATTAAGACGAAGATTTATATTGATAATGCTCGTATCAATAGCTTTGGTGCTCGGCGTGATGATGTCGGCGATTAATATTGCAAATTACCATAGCGTAAATGTGAGAGCCGATGAAAAAATATCTGTAATTGCAGATAACGGCGGTACTTTCCCTAAAAAAGACGGTGAAAAGGCCGACAGCAAACCTCTTGATGATAAAAAGCCCGACAGAAAAATGTCGCCCGAAGCTCCGTTTGACACAAGGTATTTTACCGTAAAGCTGAGTGATGATAACTCGATTATCTCGGTAAATACGGGTATGATTGCGGCGGTTTCTACCGAGAAAGCCGTAAACTACACAAATCAGCTGAGCAGTAATAATAAAACAAACGGTTTTATTGATAATTATAAATACACATTAGTTGATACCGATGACGGCAAAATGTATATTTTCCTTGATTGCGAGCGAGAGTTTTCCACCTTTTATAATTTTTTGGTTGTAAGTATTCTTGCAAGCGTTGGCGGTATAATTCTTGTGTATCTGCTTGTGCTTGTTTTTTCAAAAATCGTTTTCAAGCCTGTTGCCGAAAGCTATGAAAAGCAAAAGCGTTTTATTACAGACGCAAGTCACGAAATCAAAACTCCGCTTACTATTATTGATACCTCAGCCGAGATTATTGAAATGCAGAACGGCGAAAGCGAGTGGAGCGAAAGCATAAAAAATCAGGTAAAAAGACTTTCGGCGCTTACGGAAAAATTAGTTTTCCTTTCAAGAATGGACGAGGAGGGCACAAGGCTCACTATGCTTGATTTTTCAATATCCGACGCTGTTTATGAGGTGACGCAAGGCTTTCAGTCTGTTGCAAATTCGCAGGGAAAAACACTTACCGCCGATATTGAAAAAGACCTTAGCTATTGCGGCGATGAAAGTACGATAAGACAGCTTGTGTCACTTTTGCTTGATAATGCTATGAAATATTCCGATGATAACGGAAAAATTGCAATTTCCTTAAAATCTAACGGAAAGGGCAGAGTGATTACCGTTACAAACAGTGTTGAAAAAATCGAAAGGGGTAAACACGATGAGCTTTTTGAAAGATTTTATCGTGCCGATTCGTCAAGAAATTCTCAGACAGGCGGTCATGGCATAGGACTTTCAGTGGTAAAGGCAATCGCAAATGCTCATAAGGGCAAGGCGGCTTGCTTTAGCGAAGACGAAAATTCAATTACTTTTAAGATTACATTGTAAATAGCGATGTATAACGGTGAATTTTATAATGCAGATACAAAAAATCTGCGTTTTAGAACTATTAATATTGAAAGATTCTGCTTTGAGTGATATAATTATTTAATTAGGCTAATTGAATAAAGAGATTGAGTTTAAGTATCGGTTAATGTTAATTGTAAAAAATCATGTATCAACAATAACTTCGTAGCCAAAATGAGTAAAGGCGGCTTGTTATTATATAAATCCTTATGAATATAAGTGATATATGCGAATTTACCAAAGATGATGAGGATACAGTAAATGCATAAAACAAAAGAACAGATATCATACAATATGAAACAAGTTAAATCAAAAGACACAAAGATAGAAGTTATGCTTAGGAAAGAACTTTGGTCAAGAGGTTTACGATATCAAAAAAATTCCAAGAAAGTATTCGGGAAACCTGATATTGTTTTTATAGGTAAAAAAAGTTGCCGTGTTTTGTGACAGTGAATTTTGGCACGGTTATGATTGGGAAAATTTATCAAATTATTAAAAGTTGAGGATGATTATGTCAGTAAGAAATTGGACAAGAGAAGAAGAGATTATTGTATTTAATCTTTATTGCAAAATACCTTTCAAATTATCATCAAAAAATCATCCTAAAGTTATTGAAATTGCTAATTTAATTGGACGAACGCCAAGTGCAGTTAATATGAAAATAGGTAATTTTGGTAGCTTTGACGATAATCTAAAAGCACAAGGAATAGTTGGTCTTTCAAATGCGAGTAAACTTGATAAAGAAATTTTTTTTGAATTCAATAATAATTGGGATAAATTAACTTATGAGAGTGAAAAATTAGTTGCAAAATATAAAGGCTATAAAAATATTGAAGAGTATGTATTGCCGATTGGTGCCGAAAAGGAAATGTCAATAAAACAGAGGGTTAATCAGCAGTTTTTTAGGCAGGCTGTTTTAACCTCTTATGGTGGAGCTTGTTGTATAACAGGTCTTGCAAATAAAGAACTATTAGTTGCAAGTCATATTAAACCTTGGAAAGACAGCAACGCTTGTGAAAAAACCGATCCTAAAAACGGTTTATGCTTAAATTCTTTGCACGATAAAGCATTTGACCGTGGATTTATAACAATATCTGATAAGTATGAAATAATTGTTTCTGACGATATTAGAGATATTTGTAATGGTGAATCGGTTGATAGATTTTTTAATGTCATAAAAGGTTGTAAAATTAGTATGCCGGAAAAGTTTTTACCCCAAAAAGAATATTTACAATATCATAATGATTGTATATACGAGAATTGGAAGTGAGTGAATGAGTTATGTTTCGCCAAAATCAGAGAATGATGCGATTTTTTTATCAGCTTCTATGCGTAAAGGGAAAAATGCTTTACATGGGTGTAGCAATGAATTATACATAATAAGTTATAATCCTAATGCAGATAATTATAACGGAGACTTTGAAATTAAAATAATCGATAAAATTACAGTTTCAAAATTATGTAAAATAGTTGATGATTACCTTGAATTTTTTGAGTATCTACCAATGTTTTTTGAAGGTCATTGGCAATATGTTAGTAGAGATGATGACAATTTTAATAATTTGTTTTCACTTTTTAATACTGCGGATTTTATTGTGTCAAGAGATGGCGATATAAATGACGAATTTGAATTTATAAAAAATTGGTCAAAAACATAATATATACCGATTTATACTATAATCTTGATATATGCTTAAAGAGTATTATTCATCCGGAGTTAATACTGTAAAGGATTCGCTTGAATTATTGAATATACATAACCCAATCGGATATAATTTGTCAAAGGGTCATCCCTTTTATGAGTATAAGTTTAAAAAGTTTCTTGCCGAGTGTGCACTCGGTATGCTTCCGTCAAAAGTTTGGGACGGTACTGCCGACGCAACAGGCGGATATATAATAGTCAGAGAAGACGGAGAAGTATTATGTTATCATTTGTTTAACAGAAATGAATTTGAAACTTATTTGATAAATAATACCAAGTTTGAAACCGCAAGTACATCCCGTCACGAATTCGGTTCGATATATAAAGAAAACGGAAAATACTATGTTAAGTTGAATTTACAAGTAAGATTTATAAAATAATGAAAAATAAATATAAGGTATGCAGTTTATTTGCCGGTATCGGCGGAATTGACTTGGCATTTCAACAAGCAGGTTTTGAAATTGTATGGGCAAACGAGATTGATAAAGATGCATGTAAAACATACAGATACAATTTCCGGGACACTGTATTGACCGAATGCGATATAAGAAAAGTCAACGCAGATGATATACCGAATTTTGATATTCTTACCGCAGGTTTTCCATGTCAATCGTTTTCTGTGTGCGGTAACAAAAAAGGTTTTTCTGATGAGAGAGGAAATCTTTTCTTTGAAATAATGAGAATTGCAGATGTTAAAAAACCTAAAATTATATTTCTTGAAAATGTTGCAAATCTTACGGAACACGATAATGGGAAAACCTTTAACCGCATACATAACGAGCTTTCCGAGAGAAACTATTATATACGATATATTATTGCAGATGTTTGTAATTACGGAATACCGCAGCACAGGACGAGAACATATATTATTGCATTTAAAGATTATGAGATGTGCATTGATTTTCATTTTCCGAAAGAACAACCGTTACAAAAGCATATATTCGATATTATAAATTCTTCTGTAAAAGCAGAGAAAAAATTCTATCTCAAAGAAAATTCGTCACTATATCTGAAAATGAAATCTGAAATTAACGATAAAAATCAAATTTACAGATTTACTGATTACGGAATTCAAAAAAGCAAGGTCGGAGTTTCTTTTACATTAAAGGCAAATATGGGTACTTGGTATAATCGCGTTCCGATAATTAAAGACGACTTCGGAATAAGAACAATAACACCGAAAGAATGTCTTGCGTTGCAAGGCTTTCCTCAATCGTTTGATTTTCCTGATATTTCTCTAAAAAATATGTATAAACAGTGCGGAAACACAGTGGTTGTACCGTTTATTAATCAACTTTCTAAAGAACTGAATAATATTAAAAAGCATATATAAATTTATTCAGAAGATATGTGTAAAAGACTAATTATAAAAAGCCCGACTTCGACGGTCGGACTTTTTGTTTAGTTTACGGAATTTAATTTCATATCGGAATAATTATAATTTCCAATCGGAAGTTTATCTTTTAATACATCAAGGCTTTTTAAGGATATGATTTCTTCTTTTTGCTTTTTAGTCAGCTGTTTAATATGATATTCGAGCTTTGAGGCAGTGGCTCTGTTTTCGCTTATCCATACGGATTCAAGTTTTGCGGCTTTGTGGGTACGGGTATATTTTGCACATTTTTCGTTTTGAGAAAAATGCTCTGACATTCGCCTGTTAATATCAGCCGTAATTCCCGTATATAACGAGTTGTCACTGCATCTGAGTATATATGTGTAGTACATTTTATCACCAACAAAAGTATAGCACATTATGTTGGTTTATGACAATAAAAATCCTGACAATTCATAAGAACTGTCAGGAAATTTTTTGTATTTATGCTTTAGCAGTTTCCTTGCTGAGCTTTTTATCGTGAATTTTTCTTGCAAGATATACAAACGGAGTATCGAGCAGGCTTGTAAAGATGTAAATAACATAGCTTGAAAGAAAAATTGAAATAAGTGTAGGAATATCGTATGTACCAAAAAAAGCAAATGCAGTGAAAAGTGCTGTATTAAGAATTTGGCTGATAAGTGTTGAACCGTTATTTCTGAGCCATAAGAATTTGCGTTTGTTGCCGAATTTCTTTTCGGTAAATTTCCACCACTTGTGGTAAAGCCATACATCAAACATCTGACTTATGGCATATACAACGAGGGATGCAAGAATCATTCGTGGTGTGTTTGAAAATACCGTTTTGATTGACGGCATCATTGTGTCTGCCGAGCTCGGTGTATAGAGCATCCAGCTTTGTGAAAGCACAAGGAAAAATATTGATGAAAAAATACCTGCATATACGGCGGTTTGTGCGGCTTTTTTACCCTCACATTCCGACAAAATATCGGTTATCAAAAATGTTACGGCAAAAAGAACATTACCGAGTGTTTGTTCCATTCCGAATGCGTTTATCATTATTGTAACTTCAATATTTGCAAGAATAGTTGCAATTACAGATATACAATAAAGTCCTATTTTTCCAAAAAATTTGTATCCTAAAAGTGCTGCACCGTAAATAAATACTACGGAACAGATAAGTATAAGTTCGTTTGGCATAATTAGTCACCCACTCCAAAATCAGTATTGTTAATTAAAATGTCTGCTCTGTCATTATCCTTATATAAAGGATAAATTTCCTTTACAAAAGCCTGTATAAGCTCTCTGTCGGGCTTAACATCTGTGGAATTTTCACACATTATATTAATGCAAATTCGCTCAAAATATTTAAGTCCAAGCTCAATATCGTTTTTTATGGACTCAATAGTCTGACCTTTAATTCCAAAAAGGAAATTTGCCTCGTCAAAGTTTTCAGAGATTTTTTCGGGAGATTTCTCTTTAATTCCCTTTTTAAGCACATTCTCTCTGAAATCGTAATCAAAGGTTTCAAGACCGAGTTTCATTTTAAGCGTAAAGTCGGAAAACTCTTTTCTCAAATCAGCAATTCTGTTGTTGTAAAGATAGTGCGACTCAAAATGAATTGTGTGGATATTCTTTTGTTTGCAAACCTTTTTTATAAGCTCAATGGTATTTTTGTCAAGCTCAAATACCGAACCTGAGTTTATAACTTCAAGGTTTTGGTAGATGCCCGTTACATTTTCAAGCACCTTGCTGTTCAGTCGGAAGTTTTCGTCCTCGTTTTTACAGCTGTCGCTGTAATAGTCGCAGAATGTGCATTTGGTATATACACAGCCACTGCCACGCAGAAGAACAATTTCACGACTGTTTTTTTCGTGAATGATACTGTACCTCTCCATAATTTCGGCATAAAAAAACACCCGCAGGGGTGTATGGACATAGTTTGCCCTATGCCTTTCCTCCTTAGTTTTGATTGAGCAAGCCCCTTTTGGTTAATTGCCAGAGCAGGATGGTTACGAACTGCTCGGCTAATATGTTATCACAATAGAGGCGTTTTGTCAAATTATCAAGAAAAATATATTTAATAGCAATTTTACTTGAATTTATAAGCAAAATTGTATATAATTTATATGGCAAATGATAATATGAAATTGTTGTTTGTTGATAAATATTTTATGAAGTTTTGAAAGGTGAAAAAATGAGAGATTTTGATTTTTATGGAGATACTACTGAAAAATTTCCTTTTTCGGGAAAAGAAATGCAGCAGTATAAGGAACAGATAAAACGCATACGCAGTAATCACAGACTTACAGTGCTGACTTTTGTGCTGCTTGTATTGACAATTCTTGAAACAATGGCTTTTATTGCGTTGCAGTTATTGCTAAAGAGCTCGGAAAACGCAGGCTTGCTCGGAGTTATTCTTGAGGTTATTACATTTATAGTTGTTGTCGCCACAGTACATGGATACAGAAAAATGTCAATTGACTTGCGTTCGGTTGATTTAGCGGTTCTGATAATAGCGGAATTGCTGTTTGGTTTTTCCGAATTTATGATGTATGTATACAAACAGCCGTTTTATATGTATGTCATTGCAGGCATATCATTTGTACTTATTTTGTATATTCTGCTTTTTGTTAAGGCAAAAATAAAAGAAAGAGTTACTTTTGCCGCTCTGCCGCTTGTAATGCTTGTTGCGGCAGGTTTTTTGAGTATAAATACATCAATATTTACGGTAAGATATGTCTATCTTTCTTCCGAGGGCTATTATAATGATGTCAGCAGCAACGATATTACCCATTTCTATTATACAGACCCTGTTAATGCGTCAGCTTTCAATAAAATTCCACTTAACGCTCAGAACGGAATTTATAATATGGCTGAGTATGAGCGCTTTTGCGATTCGTATAAAAGCGCTGTTAATATGAAAGAAGTGCTTAATTTCAGCAGAACCTACAACGACAGCTTTTTTAACAACAACTGTCTTTATGTGGCGGCGATTGACCTTGAATCACCGTCAGACAGAGTAGATTTTTGCGGATTAAGCTATGTAATAAGCTCGCAAATTCCTTGTGTTCATTATCAAAAAGATACCGACGGCAAGGACGCTAAAAGCGTTTGCCTTATGCTTATTGAAGTTCCGCTGAAAGATGACGAGAAAATCAACAATATAGTCGAATTTAAAACAGACAGCGTAATTATTTCAAAATAATAGAGCTGTCACGATTAAATACGCCCATTGCGTCATATAAATACATTATAATCTACTCATAAAACAGGAGATTTGTTATGAAAGCTGTAAAAAAGGCTTTTGCTTTGTATGATAAGATATTAAAAAGATATGACCCGATAATAAGTAAATGTATTCACGATAACATTTTTGCCATAGCAGGTCAGTCGGCATTCTTTATAGTGCTGTCGTCCGTACCGCTTTTGGCGTTTTGTTTGTCTGTTCTGCAAAGTCTGCACATATCCACTGCTTTTATAGAGCAGGCATTGCAAAGTATATTTGCAGATGATTTTTTGGGACAGATAAAGTATTTTCTTACAGAAACCTATCAGAATACTATCGGTATCTCCTTTTTATCAATTATAGTAACCCTATGGTCGGCATCTCAGGGAATACACGCAATCACCAATGGTCTTAACCGAGTGTATGATGCTTACGAAAACCGTATGTGGATACAATTACGCTTGCGGGCAATGTTTTACACAGTAATATTCTTTGTGCTTATGACGGTGTCTATGGTTGTTGTGGCCCTCGGCTCTTACCTTGACGATTGGATACAACCGTATATCAGCAGCTTGCCAAATATTATTACGACCATTTTCCGCTTGAGATATTTGCTTGTATTTCTTATTCTTACCTTTACCTTTGCATCTATATACAGGAATTTTCCCTGTATATCAAAGGAGCAGAAGAAAGAATACAATTTTAAATATCAGCTCCCGGGTGCTGTATTATGCACTCTTTCGTGGTTCGTGCTTGCCTTGGGCATCTCAATTTATGTAAAAAGTTTTAACGGATTCTCTGTTTACGGAGTAATTACAGGTTTTGCAATCGTAATGATTTTGCTTTACTTTTTAATGCTGCTGCTAATGATATGTGCCGAGATAAATTTTGTTTACCACGATAAAATAAAAAGATTTTCATTAAAAAAGGGCATTGCCTTTGTAAAGCAAAGGTTGAAAATAAAAAAGTAGATATTTAATTGCGTTTAAAGCACCTTTTCAGAGTTATACTAACTTTGGAGGTGCTTTTTATGTTGAAAAAATTTACTTGTACCGTACTTTCGGTCATTGTTGCATTGCTGAGTGCTGCTTGCGTTACGGCAGCTTCAAAGGCTGATTTTTCCATTGAAAAAGCAGACGAATATTTTACACTTATGAACGGTTGTTCACGAATGTCTTTGAAAAATTACGGCAGTGACGATGTTGTAGATGTAATAGCGTATTGCGGACTTGACTTTAGCAGTCCGAAAATTATGTTCTACCTGTCTATGTTTTACATTGCAAACAATATTGATACACAAAAAATGACCGCAGATCCTGAGTATTCCACCCAGATAATTAACAATCTGAACGGCTATTTGTTGAAAAAAGGAATAGAAAATAAGAGGGCGAGCGAATTTGTGGAAAAATACAGCGGAGATATTCTTGTGAAAAAGCTCAATTTTTCCACAGTCGGCGCATATACTTTCAGGGCGAAAAAATCTGTTGCCGAAAAAATGCTTGATGACAGCAATGCGGATTTTATAATTGTGGGAACAGGTCTTGTGCTGAAAGAGTGTGATGTTAATGCGGACGGTAAAATTGATATTAAAGATGTTAAAACAATACAAAGTTTGAGTACAGAAAGCGTTTGGGGCAATAGGGAAGACGAGCAAAAATTCTTGATTTATTCGGCTGATTTGAATAGTGACGGAAAAATAAATATTAATGACGCAACTTTGCTACAACAAAAATTGACAGCATAAAGCTGTCTTACATAAATTTTAAATTAGTTCTTGACAAATTAAAACAAAAAGACTATAATGTTGTAAAAGTTCGGTATCAAACAATTTAATATAAAACAGTTTCATATCAAACTTATACAATTTTTTTGATTTGGGAGGTGTTTTTGGTGTGCGATATGTTTGAGGAGGAAGAAAAACTAAAGGCGAAACGACCACAATGTATTTATGTGGGTGACGCAATAGGTCACGAAATCAAGGCGGTAAATCACCTTATGCACAGAAAAATGCTTGAAAGTGCGGCAAACATAGGCGTGGATAAGGTAACAATTATGCATGGCTGGATAATTGCTTATTTGTATAACAACAGCGATAAGGATATTTTCCAGAAAAACCTTGAAAGCGAATTTTCAATCTCTCGCTCGTCTGTAACTAATATTTTACAGCTAATGGAGAAAAAGGGGTATATAAAGCGAGTATCGGTTGAAAATGACGCACGACTTAAAAAAATTGTGCTTACCGAAAAGGGCATAAGCATAAAAAGCTCAATAGATAAGGCGATTATTTCTAACGAGCAGGAATTTGACAGCGTTTTTACACCTGAAGAAAAGCAGACCTTTTTATTTTTAATAAGAAAATTAAAGGCGGGCATTTCAGGAAATAATACAGTAAAGGAGAAATAGTATGATAAAAACCTTATCAAAACAGGTTAAGGGATTTGTAAAAGAATCTGTACTTACACCTGTTTTTATGATACTTGAGGTTGTTTTTGAAACACTCATTCCACTACTTATGGCCTCAATTATTGATGACGGTATCAACAAAGGCGATATGAATCATATTCTCTTTGTCGGAGGAGGAATGGTTCTTTGTGCTATCGGCGGACTTATCTGCGGTATTCTCGGCGGCAGCTTCGGTGCAAAGGCATCAGCCGGTTTTGCACGAAATCTTCGCCGCTCAATGTTTGCGAATATTCAGACATTTTCGTTTTCAAACATTGATAAATACTCAACCGCAGGTCTTGTTACAAGACTTACTACCGATGTAACCAACTTACAAAATGCGTATCAGATGATACTCAGAATGTGTATGCGTGCACCGACAAGCCTTATTTGTGCAATGGTTATGGCTTTTATAATCAACGCAAAACTTGCAAGCGTGTACCTCGTTGCAATTATTTTCCTTGCGATTGTTCTTGCTTTCCTTATGAAATTTACTATGAAATACTTTAATCAGGTATTTAAAAAGTACGATGATTTGAACGCAAGCGTTCAGGAGAATGTATCCGGTATCAGAGTAGTAAAGGCTTTTGTCCGTGAAGATCACGAAACCAAAAAATTCTCAAAAGCCGCAAACAACCTTTACAAACTTTTTGTTAAGGCTGAAAACTGTATGGTATCTGTAATGCCTATAATGCAGCTTACCGTTTATGCTTGTATCATTGCAATAAGCTGGTTTGGCGCAAATATGATTGTCGGTTCAACACTTACAACAGGTGAGCTTACAAGTATGCTTACATATTGTATGAACATACTTATGTCACTTATGATGCTCGGTATGGTATTTGTAATGATTACTATGAGTGCCGCAAGTGCAAAGCGTGTAGCAGGTGTTCTCAACGAGAAGAGTAACCTTACAAACGGTGAAAATCCTGTTGAAAAGGTAACAGACGGCAGCATTGAATTTAAAGATGTATATTTCAGTTATAACGAAACAGGCGCAGAACCTGTACTTGACGATATTAACCTAAAGATTAAGTCGGGCGAAACTGTCGGAATTATCGGCGGTACGGGCAGCTCTAAAACAAGTCTTGTAAACCTTATCGGCAGACTTTACGATGTAACAAGCGGTGAAGTTCTTGTCGGCGGCAGAAATGTTAAAGAATATGACCTTGAAAAGCTCAGAGATGAGGTATCTGTTGTGCTCCAGTCAAATGTGCTTTTCAGCGGTACAATTTTAGATAACCTCCGTTGGGGTAACGAAAACGCAACAGAAGAGGAATGTGTGAATGCCTGCAAGCTTGCTTGCGCAGATGATTTTATTCAGACTTTCCCCGAAAAGTACAACACTTATATTGAGCGTGGCGGTACTAATGTATCGGGCGGTCAGAAACAGCGTATTTGTATTGCGAGAGCATTACTTAAAAAGCCTAAAATTCTTATTCTTGACGACTCTACAAGTGCGGTCGATACAGCAACGGATGCAAAGATAAGAAAGGCTTTTGCAGAGGAAATTCCTAATACAACAAAGCTGATTATTTCTCAGAGAATTTCAAGTGTTCAGAATGCCGACAAGATTATTGTTCTTGACAACGGTAAAATCAGCGGCGTAGGCTCACATGATGAACTCTTGAATAAAAATGATATTTACACCGAAATTTACGAGGCTCAAACAAAGGGCAGCGGTGACTTTGACGCAAAGGGGGAGATGTAATGCCGGGTCCTATGGGTGGCAGAAGACGCCAGATGGGTGCAAAACCCAAGGTAAAAAATCCGGGTAAAATTCTCGGAAGAATTTTAGGATATACCTTTAAGAATTATAAAATTCATATGATAATCGTGTTTATCTGTATTATCGTAAGCGTTCTTGCTAATGTTCAGGGTACTTTGTTTATTCAGTCACTTATTGATGATTACATCACTCCGCTTATGAATACAAGTTCTCCCGACTTCACTCCCTTGCTTTTCGCAATGGCAAGAGTAGCAGGTTTTTACTTGCTCGGTGCTGCTTCAACTTTTGCGTATTCAAAACTTATGGTTTATGTAACGCAAGGTACAATGCGTAATTTGAGAATTGATATTTTCTCACATATGGAGAGTCTGCCAATCAAATTCTTTGACACACATTCTCATGGTGACATAATGAGTGTATATACAAATGATATTGATACTCTCCGTCAGATGATTAGCCAGAGTATGGTTCAGCTTTTCTCAAGTACAATTACAATCGTATCTGTACTTGTAAGTATGATTTCAATCAGTATTCCGCTTACACTTCTTACACTTGTTATGGTTGCGGTAATGTTTATTGTATCGGGCAAAATCGGCGGCAAGAGCAGTAAATATTTTACTGCTCAACAGGATGACCTCGGCAAGGTAAACGGCTACATTGAAGAAATGATGAACGGTCAAAAGGTTGTTAAGGTGTTTAACCACGAGGGAAAGGCTGTTGAAGAATTTAACGAACTCAACGACAAACTTTTTGACAGCGCTTACAATGCAAATAAATTTGCAAATATTCTTATGCCAATCAATGCTCAGCTCGGCAACATAAGCTATGTGCTTTGTGCTATTGTGGGCGGTGTGCTTGCATTTAATCACTTTGCAGGACTTACACTTGGCGGACTTGTGGCATTTATGACATTCAATAAGAATTTCAGCCAGCCAATTAACCAAATCAGTATGCAGCTCAACAGTATCATTATGGCTCTTGCAGGCGCAGACAGAATATTCAAACTTCTTGACGAAAAGCCTGAAGAGGATGACGGTTATGTAAATCTTGTAAATGCTAAAATTGTTGACGGCAAGATTGAGCCATCTGAAGAGAGAACAGGTGTGTGGGCATGGAAACATACTCATAGCGAGGACGGCACAACAGAGTACCGTCAGCTCAAGGGCGACCTTGTAATGGACGATGTTGACTTTGGCTATACAGATGATAAAATGGTTCTCCATAATATTGACCTTTATGCAAAGCCGGGTCAGAAGATAGCATTTGTCGGCTCAACAGGCGCAGGCAAAACTACAATTACTAACCTTATCAATAGATTTTACGATATTCAGGACGGTAAAATCCGCTATGACGGCATAAATATCAATAAGATTAAGAAAGCAGATTTAAGACGCTCACTTGGCATTGTATTGCAGGAAACACATTTGTTTACTGATACAGTAATGGAAAATATCCGTTACGGCAGACTTGACGCTACTGATGAAGAGGTTATTGCAGCGGCAAAACTTGCAAATGCCGACAGCTTTATCCGCAAACTTCCGCATGGTTATGATACAGTGCTTACAGGTGACGGCGGAAACCTTAGTCAGGGACAGCGCCAGATGCTTGCTATTGCGAGAGCCGCAGTTGCTAACCCACCGGCACTTATTCTTGATGAGGCTACAAGCTCTATTGATACCCGTACAGAAAAAATTGTTCAGGACGGTATGGATAAGCTGATGAAGGGCAGAACTACATTTGTAATCGCCCATAGACTTTCTACTGTAAGAAATTCAGATTGCATTATTGTTCTTGAGCATGGCAGAATCATTGAAAAGGGTACACACGAACAGCTCATTGAGCAAAAGGGTAAATACTACCAGCTTTATACAGGCAAAACTGCATAATTTGAGTTGAATACTTTATAATAAAACACCGACTGATACAAGCAAGTATCGGTCGGTGTTTTTTAGTAAATATTATCAGTTCTGTAAATAGTTTACGCAGCTTAATAAAGCCACAAAACAAAAATCTACCGACAGAGTATTCTCTGTCGGTAGTTAGCTTTTAATGAAATTTTAATTTATTATCAATTTGCCCGGTAACAATACTTATGTTATCGGCTTTTTATAAACTAAATTTCGGACTCATCTCCAATTATGTATAATTTAGAAATCGTTAAAGTTTACATCGGAATTATCTCCTATACAATAGTGTATCTAAATATAAACTTCCTCGTACATCGGTCTTATCTCCAATCTTTAGATTTTTATTAAATAAACTTTATCTGTACATTGGTACGACCACCATTAACAAGATTTTAAATTATATTAAGTTGTAATCATAATCTCGGATAAACCTGATTACCTTAGAATTGTGATTACTCAAAAGCTCATTTTTACGAATAATAACCCAACAACTACTTTCGCAGACAATCTATATAAAAAATATGAAGTTCTTTTTTGTATTCGTACGCTTTGAATGTAATTGTTTGATTGGTAGTAATCGGAAACCTTGGCTGAACTAAAATAAAAATATGTTTAATAACATTGAAATTATCAGCTGCCCGACAAACAAACGAGATATTATAACCTTTTCTAATGTATCAGGTTATTGTTTGTTTGGGGGAAGGCTCCGCATGAAATCTCTGATATGTCTTATGTAATGGACTTTTACTTTCATATTAGAAACCTCCTTTTGTTCCTTTTCTTTGTCTATATTATACAGAATAAATTAACGACTGTCAATAGAAATATTAAAAATATTTATAACTTTATTTTTGTAAAAACTATTGAAGTGAATTTTTGATTGTGTTATAATTAAATAGTTGGGGTATTGCAAAATACTCCTTTTATTGACTTTTTAATTCTTATTGTGTATAATAATTACATATTGATATGTTTTTTAACGGATAAGAGGTGTGGTATATGATAAAGAAGTATAATAAGTTAGTCAGAGATAAGATTCCTAAAATTATTGAAGAAAACGGTCAAATGTGTGAAACTGAAATCCTTTCTGATGAGAGATACCTTGAAATGCTTGAGTTAAAGCTCTCTGAGGAGTGCACTGAGTATCAGATTGATAAAGATACCGAGGTGCTTGCCGATATTTTGGAGGTTGTTTATGCCATTGCCAACGCAAAGGGTATGACTGACGGCGAGCTTGACAGGCTCAGACTTGCCAAGGCTAACAAAAACGGAAGATATAAAGAAAAAATATTCATTAAAGAAGTTACTGATTGGTAAACAAAAGCACGATGCGTTTTTATTGCATCGTGCTTATTTTATGTTATAAAAGTTTTTGATATGCAATCGGCAAAAGCCCTATCATATCGGTTGGCAGCATTGAAATTTTACCGAGCTTTTCAGCGGCAAGATCTCCGACTGTTCCGTGCAGAAAAACTCCTGCTGCGGCGGCATTTAAGGGATTTGCGCCTTGAGATAGCAACGAGCCGATTATTCCGGCAAGAACATCACCGCTGCCGCCTGTTGCCATTCCCGAATTTCCCGTATGATTAATGTAAGCGGTTCCGTTTGGAGCGGCTATGATTGTTCCTGCGCCCTTTAAAACCGTTACCACGCCGTATTTTTTAGCAAAATTAATTGCGGTATTTTCTCTGTCAGAATTAACAGCTTTTGGTGTGGTGTGCAATAGCCTTGCCATTTCTCCGGGGTGAGGAGTTATGATTGCAGGAGCTTTAAGATGATTAAGAATTTGCGGTTCGTCACAAATGCAATTAAGTGCGTCGGCGTCAATTACAATTGGCTTGGTGCAGTTTGTTATTACAGCTTTCACAAGCTCCTTTGTATCATCACACACCGAAAGTCCGCAGCCGATCAATACGGCAGAGGATTTCTCGCAAGCGGAAAGCAGAAAATTTATATTGTCTGCCGAAACAGCGCCGATGTCGGTTTCTTTTAGAGGATAGTAAACGCTTTCGAGCATATTTGACGCACATATTGGATAAATGCTTTTGGGAACGGCAATTTTTAAAAGTCCGATTCCGCACCTGAGCGCCGCTTTGCCTGCCATAATCGCAGCGCCTGCCATTCCGTATGACCCACAAATACACAGCAAACTTCCGAGTGTGCCTTTGTTGGCGTCATCGGGTCGATTGAATACAGAATTTTTAAAAAGCAATTTATCGGTTTCTTTCATAATCAGCCTCTTTTATAAAAAATCTTTAAAACAATATCTTTTTTAAGATGACCTTTCATAGCGTTGAGAATTTTCTCGTTCGGTGAAAATATAAGCAAGGTTCTGCCATAAGCCGCCGAGTTGAAAACAGCATAATAGTTGTTTTCATCGTTAATATCGGCGCAGGCCTCAATACGCTTTGCAAATCTCATGGTGTCAATAACCTTTTCGTCTTTATCAAGAATTTCAATGTCGCTTATCTGAAGTTTGCACATAGTTTTTCTTTTTCTGAGCGCTATAATTTTAGCAATCTCAATCGTTCCGCCCGATACGGCATATTCATATTCGATTTTTTGAATACTGAACACATACCATACAATATAAATACCTATAAGAAAAATAAAGAACGCAATATATATAAGGTATGCGATTTTAAGCGGAAATGCGAGAATAAAGCATACAAGCGGTACTGTAATGAGCAGTACTACCGATAAAATTTTAATAATGAGCTGTTTGGGCTTTTTGGCTCTTTTAACAAGCTGTTCGTTAAATACTTCCAATTTTTTTACTCCTTTTTAAGTAGATTAATTATATAATAACATAGCTGTCGTTTTTTTTCAACAAAACTCTTGCAAAATCAAAAATAAAATGATATTATACTAATGATAACACGCTGACGAAGAGAGTAGCGTTTTGTATGCCGAAAAGAGAGCAATGTCAAGGCTGAAAGCATTGTACGGCAGAGATTGCGTGAAGTTCACTTCCGAGTGGTGGGACTGAAGTAGCAGTAGGTTTCAACGGCTGACTCCGTTACAGGTCGGGAAGTGTTTGCTTCTTTAAGCAAAAATCAGGGTGGTACCACGGATATTATTCGTCCCTGCGTAAGTGATTACGCAGGGATTTTTTATTACTACGGAGGTATGTATGAACGAGAAAATTACAAGCCTTATGGGCGAAATCAACGCCAAGGTTTCAGAAATCTCTGATCTTGTAGAGCTTGACAAAATCAGAGTTGCTTATCTTGGCAAAAAGGGCAGTATTACTGCACTTTTAAAGGGTATGAAAGACCTTTCTCCCGAGGAGAAAAAGACCTTTGGCTCTGAGGTAAACCAGCTCAAGGCTATGGCAAGCGAAAAGATTGAACAGAAAATTGAGGAGCTTAAAAAGAAAGAGGTTGAGAGAGAAATCGCATCTATGCGTCCTTTCGATATTACCGCTCCTTCAAATATAGTAAAAGGCTCATATCATCCAATCACACTTGTGCAAAGACAGTGCGAGGCTATTTTTAAGTCAATGGGCTTTACTGTTGAGGATTATTCCGAAATTGTAACCGACTATGAGTGCTTTGAGTCGCTCAACATTCCAAAGCATCACCCTGCAAGAGATATGCAGGATACCTACTATCTTGACAACGGTCAGCTTTTGAAGTCACAAACTTCTGCCGCTCAGAACGCTATTCTGAAAAAGTACGGCAAAAACCTTGTTGAAAACGGTGTGCCGATTAAGGCAATTTTCCCGGGCAGATGTTTCAGAAACGAGGCAACAGACGCTTGTCACGAAAACACATTCTTCCAGATGGAGGGTGTTATGGTTGACAAGAATATTTCAATTTCAAACCTCATTTTCTTTATGAAAACTATGCTTTCCGAGGTTTTCCAAAAAGATATTAATGTAAGACTCAGACCGGGATTTTTCCCATTCGTAGAACCGGGCTTTGAACTTGACATAAGCTGTCTTATTTGTGGCGGTACAGGTTGTCCGTCATGTAAGCACAGCGGCTGGCTTGAGCTTTGCCCATGCGGTATGATTCATCCGAATGTACTTCGTGAGGGCGGCATTGACCCTGACGAATACACAGGCTTTGCTTTCGGTCTTGGACTTACAAGACTTGCAATGATGAAGTACGGCATTAAAGATATAAGAGATTTGAACAGTGGCAGTTTAAAGGCATTGTCACAGTTTACAGATGATAAATAAGGGGGAGAATAGTAATGTTTTTATCAATGAACTGGATTTCTGACTTTGTTGATTTATCAGGACTTGACAAGGTTGAGCTTATTCATCAGTTTTCTCTCTCTACTGCTGAGGTTGAAAACGAAATTTTCTATAAAGGTTCTGACCTCAGCGGAGTTGTTGTAGCTGAGATTAAGTCTATCGAAAATCATCCCGAGTCAAAGAAACTTCACTTGCTCAAGGTTGACGCAGGCGACAGCGAGCTTGTAGATGTTGTATGCGGTGCGCCAAATGTAAGAGTTGGTATGAAAACCGCTTTTGCAAAGGTTGGTGCAAAGCTCGGTGAAATTACAATAGCACCTCGTCCGCTCGCAGGCTACACTTCATACGGTATGTGTTGTAGTGAGGCTGAAATCGGCATAAGCGACGACAACTCAGGCATTATGGATATTACAGATGATGTTGCCAACGGTACAGATATTAAGGAGCTTTATCAGATTGATGATATTGTTTTTGAGGTAGACAACAAGTCACTTACAAACCGTCCTGACCTTTGGGGACACTACGGCATAGCAAGAGAATTTGCGGCTCTTGCAGGCAGAGAGTTAAAGCCGCTTGAGGTTGAAGATCTTACAGCTTACAACGGGCTTAAAAAGGTTGATATGAAGATTGAAGATCCGCTTTGTCAGCGTTACAGCTGTTTGCAGGTGGAGAACATTAAGAGAAATGTCAGCCCTGTAAATATGAGAATCAGACTTTACTACTGCGGACTTCGTGGTATTAATTTCCTTGCAGACCTTACAAACTACCTTATGCTTGAAATGGGTCAGCCAATGCACGCTTTCGATTCAAGAAAGGTAGAGAAAATCCGCATTAAGCGTTTTGACAAGCCGTTTGTATTCCGTACACTTGACGGTGTTGACAGAAACATTGACGAAAATACACTTATGATCTGCAACGATAACACTCCTGTTGCCATTGCAGGTATTATGGGCGGTATTGATTCGGAAATTGTTGACGATACAACAACTCTTACACTTGAGTCGGCAACATTTAATGCGGTATCGGTTCGTAAGTCAACAGTAAGACTTGCTCACAGAACAGACGCATCTATTCGCTACGAAAAGTGTCTTGACCCTGAAATGACAACTGTTGCAATCGCAAGATTTGTTAAACTCTTAAAGACATATGACAGCGATATTAAGGTGGTTTCAAGCCTTACCGACGAGTACGCTTTCCATTATGAAAAGGTTACTCTTGAATTTGACAAGGCTTTTGTTGACCGCTATACAGGTATTGAAATCAGCAATGACAGAATCGTAAAAACTCTTGAGAGCCTCGGTTTTGGCGTTCAGCTTGCAGGTGATGATTTCACAGTAACCGTTCCGTCATGGAGAGCTACAAAGGATGTTACAATCAAGGCTGACATCATTGAGGAAATCACAAGAATTTACGGTTATGATAACTTTGCTGTCCATACAACCCGTTCACCGCTTTATCCTGTAAGAACAGGCGAATTAAAGAGCAACGAAGATAAAATTAAGGATATTCTTGTTCAGAGATACAACCTCCACGAAGTTCATTCATATGTATGGGCATATAATGATGAGCTTAAAGCACTCGGAATTGAGGTTGAAAACAATGTTAAACTTGCAAACGCAACTAACCCTAACATTGAAACAATCAGAAATTCAATTATTCCTACACAGCTTTGTCAGGTTAAGTCGAATACTTCATATTCAAGCGATTTCGGCATTTTTGAAATCGGCAGAGTTGTAAAGGGACTTGACGAAAACAACCTTTGCATTGAGCAGAAGAAACTTGCAGTTACACTTTTCAGCAAAACAAAGGATATTAAAACACTTTACTTTGAGTTAAGAGATATGCTCGTTGTGCTTGCAGAGGATATTAAGCACAAGTCACTCGGCTTTAAGAAAGCAGAGCCGACACACAGCTATGAGCACCCTGTAAACCTCTACACAATTATGATTGACAACGAGGAGATCGGTACAATCGGCATTGTGCACCCGACTGTTGGCAAAAAGCTTGATAAAAAAGCAAGCGTAGTATTTGCCGAGATTGATATGAACGCATTTACAGACGCTCAAACCGCACCAATCGTTTACGATGAGCCGTCAAAATTCCCGCCAATCGACTATGATATCAGCGTTGTTGTACCTGAAAAGCTCTTCTTTGAGGATCTCAGCAAGTGCTGGATCGGCAAGGGCGAGGGCATTTTAAAGGGTACAAAAATTGTAGATACTTACGATACTGATACAGTTCACAGTATCACAATCCGCTTTGAATTTTCATCAGCCGAAAGAACTCTTGCATCGGCTGAGGTTCAGACAGTAATGGACGAAATCATAGCAAACCTCGCAAAAATCGGCGTAAATTTGAGATAATTTTAAATTGACCCCAAACCGGCAGTGAATTAAGTTTTACTGCCGGTTTTTTGCAATATTATTGATTATTTTGCCAATTAATTGATTTTAATGTCAAATTGTTGAAATTGCTTATCAAATTATGTAATATTGTGTTAATAAATAATTAATTTGGAGGAAAACAATATGGCAGAAAATTCAAATGCGGAAAAGGCAATCAGCAAAGAGAGGATTAAGTCTAAAAAAAGCAGGGAAGATATACTTGAAATTATAGTGGCGATTTTTTTAGGCGTAACGGCACTTGCAACAGCGTGGGCATCATGGATAGGCTCACTGCATGGCGGAAATCAGGCAACAAATTACACACAAAGTAATAATATGGCGGCTGACGGCAACTCAAGATGGAACGAGGCGTCACAAAGCCTTATGCAGGATATGATGACTTGGAATGAAATTAACCAGGCAAATCTTAATTATGTTTACGCAGAGCAAAAGAACGACAAGGATGAAATGGAAAAGTATCAGTATCAGCTTGAGCAGCTTATGAATGATAACTGCTCCGATGAATTCCTTGACGCTATTAATTGGGCATTAGATCAGAAAGAAAATGTATCGCCGTTTACAAAGGACGGTTATGTTGACAGCTATTTTGCAGATGCAAATTCTGTGCTCGAGGAGTCAAACACTTTGCTTGAGCAGGGAAAAAAGGATAACGCAAACGGTGACGCTTACGGACTCGTGACTGTAATTTATTCGGTTGTTTTGTTTATGCTTGGTATTGTGGGAACATTCAAACGCTTGCCAAACAGAACTATTGTATTGTGCGTAGCAATAGCAGGTTTCTTGTTTGCAACCATATATATGATTACAATTCCGCTCCCGACAGGCTTTAATTTGTTAAGTTATTTTGGTATGGCGTAATACATTGATAAAAGACGGCGGTTTATTGAAATTGCCGTCTTTTTTGTTTTGTGAATTGATTTTTATATGAAAAAATTACATATTATAAAAAGAAATCTTCCGCAAACAATACTATTGCGGAAGGAAATCAAGAGGTTGAACCTGACGCTTAAAATATAAAATTAATTAAAAAATATTTAACAAAAGGAGAAAATCAATATGTCAAGCAATAACAATCAGCTTAATGTACCGCAGGCAAAGGAAGCAATGGAACGCTTTAAGATGGAATGTGCTAACGAAGTAGGCGTAAACCTCAAGCAGGGTTATAACGGCGATTTAACCTCAAGAGAAGCCGGTTCAGTAGGCGGACAGATGGTTAAAAAGATGTTACCCGTACGAAATAAGTCTTACATACGCAATAACCGCAATGTAGAGGGGCACCGTCAGGAGGTTACGTATCAGGTAAGAGTAACCTATTAAAAACGGCTTGTTTATCGCATTCTTAAGATTAAATTAAGTAAAAAACACCACTCCCCGAAAGGCAGCAATCAGCCTCAGCCTTTCGGGGATATTTTTATAAAATCTGACACCAATAATAATTATATGATGATACACCTTCGAAATCCGAAAAAAACAATGTGGTTTTGCAAATATATTACTTAACCTTAAATGATATGGTAACCAGTGAAGAAAACGATATTAAAAACTTTGGTGTGATTTATCTTTAATCGCTTGATATTATTTTTGATTGCGAATATAATAAAAATATAAACCGTCAGATTATTGGAGAGCTTGTAATGACATATGAAGAAATTAAAAATATAATATCACAGGGCGAAGGGATGAATATTGAGTTTAAGAAATCCACAACCGATATTACTAAAGATGTTTATGAAACGGTTTGTGCTTTCTCAAACCGTGAAGGCGGACATGTCCTGCTCGGTGTTAAAGATGACGGTACGGTTATCGGAGTGGACAGAAACCGTGCAGAGAGAATCAGGAGCGATTTTGTTACTTCAATCAATAATCCGAATAAAATGTATCCTCCGCTTTACCTGACGATTGAAAGTATTGAATATGATGATAAGCTGATTATTTATATTTTTGTTCCCGAGAGTACGCAAGTTTGCCGTTGCGGCGGCAGGATTTTTGACAGAAACAACGATTCGGATATAGACATAACTAATTCAGGAGATTTAGTATTTAAGCTGTATTCAAAAAAGCAGGGAACATATTTTGTAAATAAAGTTTTCACTTGCTTTACAATGGCTAACCTGCGTTCCGATATAATTGACAGAGCAAGAAGATTGTCAAGGCTGAGAAATAAAAATCATCCGTGGCTTACTATGACTGATGAAGAAATACTGCGCAGTTCAGGCTTGATTCTTAAAGACAGTGAAAAAGGCGTTGACGGACTGACACTAGCGGCGATACTTCTTTTTGGTAAGGATGAAACTATAATGGCGGCTTTGCCGCAACACAAAACAGATGCGATTTTCAGAACCCAAAATACAGACAGATATGATGACCGTGATGTTATTATTACGAATTTATTTGATACATTTGACAGGCTTATGGAATTTGGCAAAAAGCATCTGAATGATCCGTTTATTCTTGAGGGAGTACAAGCTGTAAGTGCAAGAGATGCAATTTTAAGAGAAATTTTCTCAAACAGCCTTGCACATCGTGATTATTCTACAGGCTATGTAGCAAAATTTGTTATTGAGAAAGACAGGATGTACACAGAAAACGGAAATCTGTCTCACGGTCATGGTGAGTTGAAACTCGACAGGTTTGAACCGTTTTCTAAGAACCCGCCCATTGCAAAGGTGTTCAGAGAGGTGTCACTTGCCGATGAGCTCGGATCGGGTATGAGAAATACCTATAAATATACAAAGCTGTACTCAGGCGGAGTTCCTGAATTTATCGAGGGTGATGTATTTAAGACAATAATTCCTCTATCCTCTGCGGCAACGAGTATGGTGGGACCTGATGGCAACCAAGATACCCCACAAGATAACCTACAAGACACCCCACAAGACAACCTACAAGAAAAGGTAAATCAAGTTGTATATGAGAAAATAATTGAATTCTGTATTGAACCAAAAAGTAAAAGAGAAATTGTTGAACATTTTGGCTTGAAGGATATCCGGGAATTTACAAACAGATATATTAAACCACTGCTTGAAAGCGGAAAACTAAAAATGACTATACCGGATAAACCCACAAGCCGATATCAAAAATATGTGACTAAAAAGTAAAACATAGTTTTTAGTAATTATAATTTGCCGAGCAAGAGAGTAATATTGCTTGGCAAATTTATATTTATCAAAGAATTTTTGAAAAAATTTAAAATTCCCCTGATTTTGTCCGGATCTTGTCACAGTCGGTTTGTTATGATATAGACACAATAAAGAAACAAATGAAGGGGGAAAAGAATGACTTATTATTTCGTAAGATTTTTCGTCAATTGGGATGGACTCATTTATTAAGATAAAAACACAACGAAATACGAATGTTACAATAGATGAGGATTTGTAAATCAAAGGTCGGGTAATTCACAACGGATACCCGACCTTATTTTATGCTGAATTATGATAAACTGCGTTGTTTATCTTGAAAACTCTCTAAAAATACCTATAATTAAAGTATAGAATAAATCAGGTGCAGAGTTATGGATAAATTTGATGTTTTAAGAAAATACTTCGGATATTCCTCGTTCAGAAAAGGTCAGGAAGAAATGGTTGATTGCCTGTTGTCGGGCAGGGATGCTCTCGGCATAATGCCTACGGGTGCAGGCAAGTCTATATGCTATCAGGTTCCTGCAATTATGTTTGGCGGTGTTACTATTGTTGTTTCTCCGCTGATTTCATTGATGAAGGATCAAGTAAATGCTCTTGTTCAGCAGGGAATAAAAGCGGCTTATATCAATAGCTCGTTAACCGATACGCAATATGACAAGGTGTTGAAAAATGCGGCTTTGGGAAGCTATAAAATAATTTATGTCGCACCCGAACGGCTGGAGTCAGTCAGTTTCATTAATTTATGCAGAAGAATAAAAATTTCAATGGTCGCCGTTGATGAGTCGCACTGCGTTTCGCAGTGGGGACAGGATTTCCGTCCGAGCTATCTTAATATTAACAAATTCATTTCTATGCTCCCGAATCGTCCAATAATCGGAGCTTTTACGGCAACCGCTACGTATGAAGTAAAAAAGGATATTATAAACATTTTACAGCTTGAAAATCCTACCGTAGTGACCACAGGCTTTGACAGACCGAATCTGTTTTTCTCCGTTTTGAAACCTGCCAAAAAGAACAACAGGCTTATTGAACTTATAAAAGAACGCAGGGATAAGTCGGGAATAATCTATTGTTCAACACGCAAAAAGGTGGAAAGCGTTTGTGATTTTCTTATCGAAAAAGGCTTTTCCGCAACACGCTATCATGCAGGCTTGAGCGACGAGGAGCGTATTAAAAATCAGGACGATTTTGTCTATGATCGCAAGCTGATTATGGTCGCAACAAATGCGTTCGGAATGGGAATAGATAAATCAAATGTTTCTTATGTTATCCACTATAATATGCCGAAGAATATCGAAAGCTATTATCAGGAGGCAGGCAGAGCAGGGCGTGACGGTCAGGAGACGGATTGTATTCTGCTTTACGGAGCAGGAGATGTGCAGACCTGCCGATATTTTATCGAAAATACCGAGCCGAATTCACAGCTTACACCCGAGCAGAACGAGATGTTCAAGAAGAGGGAGGAAGAACGCTTAAAGCATATGATTTTCTATTGCAGGACAAGCGACTGTCTGCGTAATTATATGCTCAGATATTTCGGCGATGAAGCAGAGGAAAACTGCGGAAAATGCTCAAACTGCCTGACAAAATTTGAAACGGTAGATGTTACGATTGAAGCGCAGAAAATTCTATCCTGTATCATCAGAACAGGACAAAAATTCGGCACAACAATAATTTCTGATGTCCTGCGAGGAAAAACAAATGACAGAATAACAAGCTTCGGACTTGACAGGCAATCGACCTTTGGCATAATGAAGGATTCAAAGCCGACAGAAATCAGGTACATAATCGAAAAGCTGGAAGAACAGGGATATATCATATCAGTAAGAGCAGGCAAGCCGATACTCAGAGTAACGGAAATGAGCTATCCCGTACTCAAGGGCAAAGCTAAAGTTAATATTAAGAAAACAAGAAAGTTCAAATCTCATATCGAAAGAGTCAATATTGATGAAACTAACAGTGAATTATTTGATGCACTAAAGGTGGTAAGAACATATTTTGCTATGAAAAGGGGTGTTCCTGCTTATATAATTTTCTCTGATGCAACGCTTGCGGATATGTGCAAGGTTATGCCGACCACGCCTAAAGAATTTTTGAGAGTAAAAGGTGTAAGCAGCATAAAACTGGAAAAATACGGAGAAGCATTTATGCGAGTCATAAAAGAATATGGCAAATCCGATAATAATGAAAAAAGTAAAAAATATGATGTTGCTGAAATGAAAAATAGCGGCTTAACCGGTGCCTATGAACCTTGGTCAGAAAAAGAAACAGAGAAGCTAAGATTCGAATACGAATTAGGTATCCCGATAGATAAAATCGCCAAAAACCAAGGCAGAACAAAAGGAGCTATCAGGAGCAGGCTCAAAAAAGAAGGATTAATTGAATAATAGGTAAAACTTGCAAAGTAACATTGTAAGATTGCTTTGTAAGTTTTTGTTTATATATTATTGTTAAAAATGCGTTATGAATAATATCAAATATGTTGAAAAAGCAGATATTTGGTGATATACTGTAAAGGTGATATATTTTATAAGGATGGTAGTTATGAACTTGAATTCTGAATACATAGAAGTAAAATCCAGCGGAGAAATTTTTTCTAAAAAAGGCTCTAACGGCAGAACACCGTATGAACATCAAAAGCGTGCAATGGAGAATATGGATTGTATAAATCAAAGCAATTCATACAGTACGCTTGTTGTGCTGCCTACCGGAGGCGGAAAAACATACACTGCCTCAATGTGGCTGTTAAAAAATGCAATAGATAGTAAAAAGAAGGTTCTTTGGATTGCTCATCGACAAATGCTTCTTGATCAAGCGGCAGAGTCATTCCAAAAATACGCTTATACAGAAGTTATACCGCATATTTCATCCTTCAGATTCAGAATAGTATCGGGAGCGTCAATTCACGACAGGTCAATTAATATTAATCCAAAAGATAATTTGCTTATCGCAAGCAAAGACAGTATAGGCAGAAATCTCCGCAGTCTTGATAAATGGCTTAAAGGCGAGAGCGAAGTGTATCTGATTATTGATGAAGCACATCACTCAACGGCTAAGACTTACCGTAAAGTAATTGATTATGTCAAAAGCAAAGTAAAAAATGTAAAATTAATCGGACTCACAGCGACACCTTTTCGCACAGCGGAGGATGAGCAGGGCTTGCTTGCAAAAATATATTCTGACGGCGTGAAAGACGGGAGAGTGGTTCATAACGATATAGGCATTACATATCAGATAGGTCTTAAAGAACTGATTAACAGACAAATACTATCCAAGCCTATTTTTGAAAGCTATTATTCAAATGAGGAATATGGACTTTCAATGGGTGTTGATGAGCTTGAAAGTATTCAGCACCTTGATGTATTACCTGAAAATATTGCCCAACAAATGGTTGACAGTGCAGGCAGAAATAAATTAATTGTCGAGACATATAAGAAAAAGCAGAGTGAATACGGACAGACTATTGTATTTGCAATAAATGTAGTTCATGCTATTCAATTGTCGGCATTATTTATTAAGGCAGGAATCAAAGCCGATTATATTGTCTCAGATGTAAAAGATTGCATTACAGGTGTAAAAATCAGCCGTGAAGAAAACGAGAGAAAAATTGAAGATTACAGGAATGGTCGTTTGCAGGTGATTATAAATGTAAATATCCTGACAGAGGGAGCTGACCTGCCAATGACAAAAACAGTGTTTCTTGCACGCCCGACTGTTTCATCTGTTTTGATGACTCAGATGGTAGGCAGAGCACTTCGGGGAACTGCGGCAGGAGGCACAGCGTCAGCTTACATTGTATCATTTATAGATAATTGGAATGAAAAAATTGCTTGGATTAATCCTGAAAGTCTGTTTGAAGGAAACAATGATTTTACCGAAAACGAAACCGAACGCTTTAAACGGGAAGTGGTCGGTATTGCAATTTCAAAGATTGAGGAATTTGCATCAATTCTTGACGATACGGTAGATACAACTGCTTTGGAGAAGATTCCGTTTATAGAAAGAATTCCTGTAGGAATGTATGCTTTTTCATATCTTGAACAAAACGGTATGGATCATTCTTATCAGGTAATGGTATATGACAGTACGCAAAATTCTTACAAAGAGCTTATGGATGCTTTGCCTGCATTGTTTGAGAGCTTTAATGCAGATGAAGAGTATCTGTCTGATGATTTGCTTGATGAAATGGAGGAGCAGTGTCATAACACCTTCTTCTGCGGAGAAATGATTCCGCCTTACGAGAAGAATGATGTCATCAATATTCTGAAATATTATGCACAATATGAGAGCGTTCCAAAGTTTTATACATTTGATGAAGTTAACAGGAACAGGCTCGATGTTTCAAAAATTGCAAGACATATTTATGACGAAGATATGGGTGAACGAAGGAGAGCGGAGTATATTAATTCAATCTGGGAGTCATCGGATGATAATATTCTGAAACTGTTTTTCGGTCGCAAGTTGTATTTCTTAAAGCAGTTGGATATTGAACTCATTAAGATTTCACATCCTGATGTTTACGAAGATGGAAATAAAGGGGATAATATCGAATTTGATAAGAAAACTCTCGCAGAACTGCCGCTCAGCGAAATAAGAAAGATTATTCCTGATTATGAAAAGGAGCTTCGTGACAACGCTTTTGCAAAATCAAAAAATGAATATGGTGAATACCAATGTGCTGTTTGCGGAATGACGGATAAAACGAGAATTCCTTATCAGGTTGACCATATCATCCCGATGAATAAGGGCGGTAAGACTGTTCCGGAAAATCTTCAGATTTTATGCCGTAGATGCAACGGTACAAAGGGCGACAGATGATGGAGAATTTGTACTATTCACCTTTTGATTTGGCTGTAATAATCAGCAGTATGAATTTCGGTCTGCAAAAAGAAAATTAACTCATAAATTTCATATGGGAATATGAACAGGATTTTATTCAACCTGAATATCGTAACAGCAAAAGGAAATTTGTGTTGAATATATATTATTGGACAAATTATTTGAATAATAAGGCTGATATTGACCTGGAATTTCCTGCTGTGAAAAATGATATGATATCTGTCGGGGCTGATGTTGAAAAAAGTCAGTATATCAGTGATTATTCTAATCTTGATTTGTTCTTTAAAAGTCTTCGAATCCGCATTATTTTTGACAATAAAAAGGGATATGTAAGAATAAAGTTTCGTACTCTGCTAAGGCAATACGGATATCGCAGACGCTCAGAAAGGCTTGTTGATTACATAAACACCTGCATTGATTTTTACAAACTAAAGCCTTATTTGCGTGGCGGTGTTGAATGTGATATTAGAACAGTTGATATTGATGAGATGATTACTTTTAAATTGGCAGAGAAATCAAATGATTTGCAAATAGAGGAATTTAATAAAATGGAAATTCATGATCTTGATTATTTGTTGGATATGGTAAGAGCCAAATATTATAATTCACCCAATTTGAGAAGACCTACGATTTCTTGGACCAATGATTATCCTACAGATTATTATGGATGCTATACTTACTATAATAATCATATTGTTATAAGTCGTGTTTTAAATGACAAAAGGGTAACTACGGAAATGATTTCAATGGTGATTTATCACGAATCACTACATCAGGATTTCGCAGAACATAATGATGATTTCAATAAAAAAATAAGCCTGTTTCCAAATTATGAAAAGCTTGATAAAAAGCTTCGTGATTTTATAGACAATGTTCATGAAGAATTACAGTATCCCTCGAATTTTAATTCATTTACAAGAGGGAAAAAGAGGATAATCTATATAAGTTTACCTTATGCTGATAATTATCCTAATGCTTTTCTTTGTCGTGATGAAAAGATTTTAGTTGATTTTGAAGCAGATATCAATTTTGTGTTATCGGATTTTCAGGAAGATGATATGGTAGTTTTTTTAGTGGAAAATGGTAATCATTATCATATAGTCGGCTGGTGTACGAACGGTCTGCTTCTTCCAAAACCCAAATTTGAAAATCTCAGTTGCTATGGCGATTATGATTTTGCATACCAATATGTTTCTGATTATAAAAATACATATGTCATTCCGCCAAGCTGTTGCGGTTATATAATAGACAAATCCTTTTTGCCAAAGGAATTTGTTGAAAGTAATTGTGGTTGCTTTACAATGAACGATGAGGATATTCAACCCGATATTCAATATATCAATAGCTATTGCGAGGGGTATTTAAGAATAGGCTTTGATCCTGACAGTATGTCAGCTTTTGAAAATATATCCTTACGCACTTTAAAGAACATACAGGAAACATCTTATCGCAATGTTTGTGTCGCAAATAAAATATATCAAATGGAACCGACGATTGAAAATTTAATAAATCGTGCAAAAATAAAAAAGCAGTGTTGGTTGTTGACTTCCTCACTTGAAGATTATCTTAGAGCAAATCAACAGGACAATACAAATATATTTTGTGTATGCGAAATAATAAAACTTTTTGTTGTTTTGCACCGGACTGATGAGGCAGAACTGTTTTACCGCAAATATGAAGACAAGCTCCCACATACAGATGAGCAGTTAAATAGATGTTTAAAACTGCTTGAGTAATATCTTATTAATGTCAGATCTGATTGAAAAAAGCCAAAGGTCATTTTTTATTGCTATGTAAAAATTCAAACTCAAATTACGTCATATTGTAGGTGCCTATAAAAAAGAAGTTACAGAGAAAACGGATATCAGCAGAAAATGACAGAAAGCATAAATATTTCTTTATAATGGATGAAATAAACAGAGGTAATATGAGCAAAATTTTCGGTTAGCTTCTTATGACGATAGACAACGACTATAGTCATAAGCCTGTTGCTCTTGCTTATAATGGTAAGGATTTTGTTGTTCCGAGTAATCTGTAAATTATCGGTATGATGAATATAGCAGATAGGAGTCTTGCAATGATTGACTATGCTCTTCGCAGAAGATTCAGCTTTGTTGAAATGGAGTCTGCCTTTGCCTCTGAAAGTTTCAAGGAGTATCAAGCTTCATTAACCAGTCCGACATTTGACAATATTAATAAATTTAATCATAAAATTAAATGACGATAATATGTATCAGATTTTTACCTATGTGAAAAATTATGATAAGAGTAATACGGGAAATGTTTCCGGAATATTGCTTTATGCAAAAACAGATGAAACTGTTTTACCTGATGAAAAGCCCTTTAAAATAGGCGGAAATACTTTTAGTGTAAAAACTCTTGATTTAAATACAGAATTTTCTGAGATATCAAATCAACTAAATGAAATTATAAAATTTATATAATATCAAGTCTGCTGCGACAAAATGTATCCTCAATTAATAACATATAGGATGCTGACATCAAGTTATGGTAATGAAAAATTCACTTAAGGAGGAAATAATAATGCCAAAGGTGAAAACGGAATATGAAGTTGAGAAATTGTTTATTGAACGCCTTTGTGAAATAGGATATGAATACATTGAATTGAAAAACTATGATGAAGTTCTTGAAAACTTTCGTGAACAGATAGCACTGTTTAATAAAGAGAAACTGATTGAGAAAAAGGGAGAAGCGTATCTGACAGATTCTGAGTTTTCCAGATTACTTACATATATAGATAATCATACTGTATATGAATCGGCAAAGATTCTGCGAGATCAGTATGTTCTTTTACTGGATAATAACGAAACAGTGTACATTGATTTTTTGAGCGATGATTCTACACGAAATATTTTTCAAGTTACACATCAAGTGACAATGGATCCGGCTCATAAGGATGATGTGGTATATAAAAATCGCTATGATGTGACAGTCATCATTAATGGATTGCCGCTAATTCAGATAGAGCTGAAACGACCGGGCGTTGAAATAAATGAAGCCATTAACCAAATAAACCGATATCGTAAGTTTTCATTCAAGGGTATTTTTAGGTATTTACAGCTTTTCGTGGTTTCTAACAGTGTTCAGACAAAATATTTTTCAAATGAAAACGAAATGGCAGGCGGAGAATATAATCCAATCCTGAAAAGCTTGGTTTTCTTCTGGACAGATGAATATAACGAACGAATCAATAAGCTCTTTGAATTTACAGGTGACTTTTTTAGAAAGGTTGCCGTTATTGATATGCTCTTGAAATATATGGTTGTAAAAATAACCGAGCCGGTTCTTATGGTTATGCGGCCATATCAGATATATGCTGTAAAAGCGGCAATGAAAAGAGTGTTGGAAGCAAACCGAGACGGATATGTATTTGCCTGTACAGGTTCGGGTAAGACGCTGACAAGCTTTAAACTTGCCCAGTTACTTCGGAATGAAAACAGAGTAGAAAAAGTAATCTTTCTGATTGATAGAAAGGATTTGGATGACCAGACCATTGACGAATATAACAGCTTTGAAAAAGATTGTGTTGACAGAACAGATAAAACATCGGTCCTTATTAAACAACTCAAAGAAAAAGATAGAAAGCTGATTGTTACCACAATTCAGAAGCTCGCTATTGCTGTGCGTAATTCTAAATATTCAGCACTTATGGATTCTTACCGGACACAAAAGGTCGTTTTCATAATAGACGAATGTCATAGAAGTCAGTTTGGAAAGATGCACGCCGATATCAAAAAACATTTTACCAATGCAAATTATATCGGATTCACCGGCACACCTATTTTTGAGGCAAATAAAGGTGCTGACGGTCGTACAACAGCGGATATTTTCAATGCAGGGAAGATGGATGCTTGTTTACATAAGTATATGATAAAAGACGCTATAGCTGACGGAAATGTTCTTCGTTTTTCTGTTGAATATCAAAGAACCATATGGGCAAATAAGATTTCGCATAAGGGTATTAATCCGGAATATATTGATAATCCTGAGTATTGCCGTCAGCATAATATTGACATAAATGAGCTTTACCATGATGAAGAGAGAATTGAAAAAATAGCTCGGCATATTATGGAGCATCATGAGCAGCATGTTCATCCGCAGGGCAAGGATATTTATACGGCACTATTTGCAGTCGATAAAATACCGACTCTGGGAAAATACTATGATTATTTTAAAAAGATTAACGAAGAACGTCCTGAAAATCAACGACTTCGTATTGCTGCAATATTCAGTTATGGTGCAAATGAAGATATGGATGAAGGGGGAGATGAGCATTCACGTGAACTGCTAGACCGCATTATGTCGGACTATAACAAAATGTTTGATACAGCATTTACAACTGATACATTCGATGCATATCGTAAAGATATTTCCAAACGTATGAAACAGAAGGATTTGCCGCAGATTGATATTCTTCTTGTTGTAAATATGTTCCTTACAGGTTTTGATGCAAAACCTTGTAATACATTGTATCTGGATAAAAATTTGGTATGGCATACTTTGGTTCAGGCTTACAGCCGTACAAACCGTGTTGATAAGGTAACAAAACAGTTCGGTCAGATTGTAACATACAGAAATATCAAGAAAGCACAGGATGATGCTCTCCGTCTGTTCTCGGGTGATGGTGATCCGAATGAATACCTGCTTCAGAATTATGAATACTATGTGAATCAGTGGCTGAATCAGGTGCCAATATTGCGCAAAGTTGCGAGAACACCGGAAGAAGCCGGAAATCTGAAAAGTGAAGACACAATTCGAATGTTTATTTTGGCATTCCGACGTTTGTCGCAGACACTGGCTACATTAAAGACGTTTTCAAAATTTGATTGGAACGATCTTGCGGTTGCGTTGGATGAAGATGAATACGAAGAATTCAAAAGCTGGTATCTGTACTTTTATGACCAGACCAAACACATACCCCCGAATGGAAAAATACCTGTTCCTGTAGATGTTGATTTTGATATCGAACTTGTCAGAACTGACAGAATTAATGTTGTCTATATATTGAACCTTTTAAAAAATGTGCATAAGGATAGCACTCCCGAGGAAAAACGGCGAGATGTAGATTTGATTTTAAGGGAAATTGAAAGATCCGATAATGAATCTATGCGTTTCAAAAAAGATTTGATGATAGCGTTCATTCAAACGAGATTTTTCGATTTGTCTCCTGATGCCGATATTCAGAAAGAATACGAACAATACGAGAGAGATTCATTGAATTCAGAGATAGAAGAATTTGCTTATACAAATAATCTGGATGAGGGAATCGTGTTTGATCTTTTTTCTGAATACAGCTTCAATGGTTATATTACGGATGAGGAAATTCGTAATAAGGTGAGTTGTTTGAATCTTGGACTACTCAAATTGACTTTATTAATTGAAGATTTAAAGGAATTTATTGTTGAAACCTATAGAAAATACAAGGCAGAGGGAGAATAATTATGACGGAGAAAAATACATATCAGAGTCAGGCAAATGAGCTTTCAAATAAATTATGGGCAATTGCTAATGATCTTCGCGGAAATATGGATTCCAGTAAGTTTAAAAATTATATTTTGGGTATTATTTTCTATAGATATTTGTCAGAGCGAACAGAGTCATATATGAATGATTTACTTAAGAACGATGGAATCACATATGAGGAAGCTTATGCGGATGAGAAATTTCGATCAACAGTAGAGAAATGGTCAGTGAATAGTCTTGGTTATATTATGAAACCACAGTACCTTTACAGGAATCTGATAGACAAGATTAACAAGCGTTCTTTTTCGGTTGAAGATTTTGAAAAAGCAATCAGCGAATTGACCGGTTCTACCATGGGCCAAGAATCTGAACCGGATTTTACAGGGCTTTTTAATGATATGAAACTGCAAGACCCGGATTTGGGAGACGCTGTATCCGAGCGTACAGAACTTATTTCAAAGGTTATGTCACGTATTGCTGACATTGATTTTATGTTAAATGAATCACAGTTTGATGTTCTTGGCACAGCGTATATGATTTTGATTGGTTTATTTGCTTCAGATGCCGGAAAAAAAGGCGGAGAATTTTTTACACCCACGGGTCCGAGCAAACTCTGTGCAATTCTTGCGACAATCGGACTGGATGAAGCAAAAACGGTAGGAGATTGTACCTGTGGTTCAGCTTCTATGCTGTTGGAAGTTAAGAAACACCTGAGCAGCGGCAAAGTAGGACATTTCTACGGACAGGAAAATAATGCCAGCACATACAACCTTGCTCGTATGAATATGCTGATGCACGACATAGAATATCAGCGGTTTGATATCTATAAGGGAGATACTTTGAAAAATGACTGCTATGGCGATGTGAAGATGACGGTTCAGGTTTGCAATCCGCCATATTCGCTTAAATGGTCGGCGGACAAGTCTTTTGAGGAAGATCCTCGTTATTCCGGCGCAGGGAAGCTTGCGCCTAAAAGCCATGCGGATTTTGCATTTTTAGAGCATATGATTTACCATATGGATACCGATGACGGTCGTATTGCAGTGCTCCTACCGCACGGCGTATTATTCAGAGGCGGAGCTGAAGAGGTAATACGAAAGTATATTGTAAAAGACTTGAATAAACTGGATGCAGTAATTGGTTTACCTGCAAACCTTTTCCACGGCACATCAATTCCGGTTTGTCTTCTGGTATTAAAATCCAAGAGAAACGGAAATTCAGGGAATATTCTTTTTATTGATGCTTCAAAAGAATTTACATCGGGAAAGAACCAAAATACGCTTGAAGATAAGCATATCGAAAAAATAGTAAATGCTTATAAGGAGCGTAAGGATATTGATAAGTTCTGTCATGTTGCATTAATGGAAGAAATTGAAGAAAACGGCTACAATATGAACATTCCCCGTTATGTTGATACATTCGAGCCGGAACCGGAAATTGATTTGAATGAAGTTGCAGCGGAAATTCGCAAACTACAAGCTGAAATCAAAGATATTGATGCACAATTAAAACCATATTTTGACGAACTGGGACTTGATTTTCCGTTTGGCGAGGAGGGCAAATAATTATGGCAAAATTATCCTCAAGTAACGGTAAAAAGGCGAATGTACCCAAGCTCCGCTTTCCTGAGTTTTCGGAGGAGTGGAAAGCAAGCAATATTGGTGAAATAAGCACTTACATTAAAGGCGCACCATTGTCTAAAACCGATATTTCTGAAACTGGCACACCTTTTATTCTATATGGGGAACTTTATACAACATATAAAGAAGTTGCTACAGAAATAAAACGAAAAACCAATTGTATAGTTGATAAAAAATATCTTAGTAAAATTGGAGATGTTGTAATACCGACTTCAGGTGAAACACCTGAAGAAATTGCTACTGCGACTTGTGTAATGACACCTAATGTAATTCTTGCCGGAGATTTGAACATATTCCGTATAAATGATATAGATGGCAGATTTTTTAGCTATGTTATAAATCATAAAGTTAATAAAGACATTTCACGTATCGCTCAAGGAAAATCAATAGTACATATCAAAGGAGAAGAAATCTCTAAAATACAAATAAAGTATCCGTCTGACAAAGAGCAACAAAAAATATTGTCTTTTATTGAACTATTGAGCTTAAAAATAGAGAAACAAGGACAGTTAATAGATAAACTCAAGAAGTATAAAAGAGGTTCATTATCAGCTTTATTTCCTAAAAAAGGAGAAATCACACCTCAATACCGCTTTGCTGGTTTTACTAAACCTTGGGAACAGCGTAAGTTGGGGGATGTCTTTACAGAAAGAACAGAAAGGGCTAATGGGGATGAAGAATTATTATCTGTAACAATTGGAAATGGTGTTATTAGACAAGTAGATTCTGATAAGAGAAATATAGCATCGGAGGATAAGAGTAATTACAAAATTGTTCACAAAGGTGATGTCCCATATAATTCTATGAGAATGTGGCAAGGTGCTGTTGGAAACTCAGAATATGACGGAATAGTAAGTCCTGCGTACACCGTACTTGTACCTTCAAAAGAGGCAAATGGAAAGTTTTTTATGGAGCTATTCAAGAAGGAATCAACCTTAAAAATATTTCAAAGATGGTCGCAAGGTTTGACATCTGATACATGGAATTTAAAATATCCGGTATTGTCAACTATAGAAATATCTATCCCAAGAATTGAGGAGCAAAAAAGAATTTCTGATTACTTTGCAAACCTCGACCGCCTTATCACCCTTCATCAGCATAAATATGATACATTACTGTCCTTGAAGAATGCTATACTGCAGCAGATGTTTATATGAACATTTGCTGTAATAAACCATCCTTACAGATTTTTAAGAAAGTAAGCTGGTGCTCGGCAATATATATTTTTTCGTCAATCAAAGATAAGATTGATACTATCCTTTTTTGTTCCTTCGGTTCAGGATACTTTACTTTGACCTTTTGCAACTCAGATTTACTAATAGACGATACTTTTGTTCCTTGTATTAGTGGTAGAATTTGCTTTCTAAAACTATACGAGTTAAGATAATAGCCAAGATACTTTGCCTCAAAAGAAATTAAAGACCGACAAGGTATTGTGTGCAGTCCGGATAAAATTCTTTTTCCGGATGCACTGAAAATTTCAATTGTTTTGCCAACTGTATAATCTTCAGCAGTATCTGCAATAACAATGTCACCATTTTTCAAATAACTTGTTTCTGAGTATCTCTTTAGATCTATATTATTCTTTATAAAAGGAATATCACATACTTTTGATAAATCTAAAATATCACCATATTTAATTAAAACATCACCATAGTGAATATTCAGAATCTCTGTTTCTTCACAGGTAAGCTCGGCTCGAGAAAATGTATTGTTTTGAAGGAGTTTAAAAACATCCGCAAAATTTGCGGCAATCCAATTATTTGAATAATCTTCAAAAAGTTTATTAGATAATCCTCTTTTATACTTCTTGAGGGCTTCGATCAACTGAGCTTGTGCGACTATTCTTG
>ERZ772812.46-NODE-46-length-138375-cov-10.353868_pt1 | contig 138375 bp, 146 predicted proteins | sample MGYA00511343_ERZ772812 | MGnify/ENA primary metagenome ERZ772812 (study PRJEB29015, sample SAMEA2737706) | human gut metagenome | biome: human gut; feature: human-associated habitat; material: faeces | place: China | collected 2012 ...
AACTTTATTTATACATGTATTTTTATTAATAATATTTAAATATACTGATTTTATTATACAAACTATTAATGATATATCTAATGCTAATATTAAATTATTAAATATTGCATTACCAATAGGAATATCATTTTATACATTTCAAATTATAAGTTATATTATTGATGTATATAATGGTAAAGTTAATGTTCAAAAAAATATTATAAAGTTAGCTACTTATGTATCCTTATTTCCACAGTTAGTCGCAGGGCCTATTGTTAGATATCAGACAGTAGAAAAAGAACTTGATAATAGAACGCATAGTTTTAATAATTTTGCATATGGCATAAGAAGATTTTCTATTGGACTTGCTAAAAAAGTATTGATAGCTAATGCTTTAGGAGAACTTTGTACTAAAGCTTTTGCTCTAAATGAAACAACCATAATATTTTATTGGATATTTGGTATAAGTTATATGTTACAGTTATATTTTGATTTTTCTGCTTATAGTGATATGGCTATTGGTCTTGGAAGAATATTTGGATTTCATTTTCCTGAAAACTTTAATTACCCATATATATCAAAAAGTATAACTGAATTTTGGAGAAGATGGCACATCTCTCTTAGTACATGGTTTAAAGATTATATTTATATTCCCCTTGGTGGTAATAGGGAAGGTAAATATAAACAAATAAGAAATATTTTAATAGTATGGTTATTAACTGGAATATGGCATGGTGCTAATTGGACTTTTTTAATATGGGGATTATTGTTTGGAGTTATTCTTATAATAGAAAAATTATGGCTTAATAAGCTTATGGAAAAATTACCTTCCTTTATAAGAAGAATATATGTATTATTTATTGTTATGATATTATTTATTATATTTAGTTCTGATAATATGTCGGTGGCTTTGACTAATATTAAAGGGTTATTTGGTATGAATGGAGAAGCTTTTGTTAATGACTATACACTTCATTATTTAAAGAGTTATTTACCAGTATTAATTATTGCTTTACTTGGTTCTACACCATTTATTAAAATATTAATAGATAAATTAAGAAAAAATAAATATGTAAATAACATAATTAATATTTTAGAACCAATCTTAATAGTAGTCATATTAGTAGTTGTTACTTCTTATTTGATAGATAATTCATATAATCCATTTTTATATTTTAGATTTTAAGGAGGTTATACATGAACGATAAAATTAAAGATATAGTTGTAACTATAATATTTCTTTTTACTGTAATTTCTTTATTTTTGATCAATGTTATAAAAGAAGATACTGATATTTCAGTAGCAGAAAGAAGAAAACTTGCTACTATGCCAGAATTAACTACTAAAAGTTTGTTTGATGGTACTTATTTTAAGAAGTTTGATTCCTATGTTACAGATCAATTTGTAGAAAGAGATGCTTTTAGAAAAATTAAAATAGATATAGAATTATCTACTAAAGGTGAATATAATAATTTATATTTGTATGATGATTATATTATTGAAGAAATATTTCCTTTAAATAGTAATTCTATTAATAATTTAACTAATAAGATTAATTATATAAAAGATACATATTTGAATGATAATAGTAATATTTATTATACTATTATACCTGATAAAAATTATTTTGTTAATAATGGTAATTTAAAACTTGATTATAATAAATTACAAGATATGATGAAAAGTAATTTAACAAATCTTAATTATATAAATATATTTGATAAATTAACTCTTGATAATTATTATAAGACTGATACTCATTGGAAAGAGGAAGATTTATTTAATGTTGCAAATACTATTGCTAATCAAATGAATTTTGATATAACTAATAATAATAATGTTGTAAATACTATTACTACTTTTAAGGGTAGTTATGCTGGCAGATTATCAGTAACTAAAGATATTGATACTATAAAAACTATATCTAATCCATCTACTCTTAATAGTAGTGTGTATAATTATGAAACTAAAAAATATACAGATATTTATGACTATACTAAAATAAATTCTCTAGATAAGTATGACATCTATCTATCAGGAGCAGTACCTATAATAGATATAATTAATAATAATACCAGCAGTGATAAAGAATTAATAGTCTTTCGTGATTCTTATGGTAGTAGTTTAATTCCTTTATTAATAGAGGGTTATAAGAAGATAACTGTTATTGATATTAGATATATTTCTTCAAAAATATTAAATAAGTATATAGACTTTAATGATCAAGATGTTCTATTTATGTATAGTATTTTAACTATAAATAATAGTTTCAGTATTAGATAAAATAAAAATAACTATTTATAAACTAACTAGCTATTGGGCTTAAGTTTAATAATAGTTATTTTTTTATTAATTTTCCTTTTTAGTCTTAACATCCATAACAATAGGAAGAATAATAGGTACTCTACCAGTCTTATCAGAAAGAAATGGGATTAAACCATTAATTATTTCACTCTTCATATCATTATAATTAAAGTACTTACTCTTTAAACACTTATTAATAATACCTTGTGATATAGATTGAATATCTCTAATTAAATCTTCATTTTCATTAACAAGAATATACCCTCTAGTGGTAACTGCAGGAGTTCCTAGTAGAACCTTATTCTCAGTATCAATATTAGCAATAATAACTAAGATACCATTATTACTCATAAGAATTCTATCTTTAATAACAGCACTACCAACTTCACCAATTCTAGAGCCATCTACATATACTTCACCAGCTTGTACCTTACCCCCAGGAGTAACAACTCCCTTACGAAGATTAAGTACATCACCATTTTCTAGTACGAAAGTATTATTTTTATTAACTCCGCACATAACACCTAAGTCAGCATGTATCTTAAGCATTCTAAATTCACCGTGGTAAGGAACAAAATATCTAGGTTTAAATAATCTAATCATAAGTTTAAGTTCTTCTTGATTAGCATGCCCTGAAGAGTGAATCTCACTCATAGCATTAGTAAATACTTTAACTCCTTTTTTATAAAGTTTGTTAATCGTTTTAGATACAGATGCTCCATTACCCGGAATAGGAGATGAAGAAAATATAACTACATCATCAGGCATAAGAGTAATTTGTCTATGTGTTCCTGAAGCAATTCTTGATAAAGCCGCTAGTGGCTCACCCTGGCTACCAGTACATAATAGACACACTTCATTAGGCTTCATATGATTAGCCTCTTCAGCAGTAATAACAATATCCTTATCCTTAAAGTAACCACATTTCAAAGCTACATCAACCATATTTTCCATACTTCTACCAAATAGAGCAACTTTTCTTTTATTCTTTTTACAAGTTTCCATAATATGCTTAATTCTATAAACATTTGAGGCAAAAGTAGCTAAAATAATTCTACTATCTTTACAAGAAGAAAATATTTCACCTAAATTCTCATCAACTACCGATTCACTAAGTGATACTCCAGGTACTAGTGCATTAGTAGAATCACTCATAAGTACACTAACCCCTTTTTCACCAATCTTAGCCATCTTATGTAAATTAGACATAGGACCAATCGGAGTCATATCAAATTTAAAGTCTCCCGTCATAACAATAGTACCATCAGGAGTATGAATAACTACTCCATGAGAGTCTGGTATCGAGTGTGTTGTTCTAAAAAATTCAATATTAAAATATTTAGTTTTAATAACAGTATTTTCATCATAAACAAATAAATTTTTATATATAATATTTCTTTCTTCTAATTTTTTATCAATAAGTTCTTTAGCGTTACTAGGGGCATATATTTTAGGAATATCCACAGTTTGTAAAAGAAATGGAATACTACCAATATGATCTTCATGTCCGTGAGTAATAACTAAAGCTTTAATTTTATTTTCATTTTCTTTTAAAAAGGTATAGTCGGGAATAACATAGTCAATTCCAAGAAGTTCATCATCGGGAAACATTACACCAGAATCTACGATAATAATCTCAGAATTATGCATAACTACATACATATTCTTACCAACTTCCCCAAGTCCTCCAAGAGGAATAATTTTTGTATTCATTAAATTCTCCTTTCATAATTTTTTCTTCGTTAAATAAAATAAAACTAAATAAAATAAAAAATTTTAAAGAATAACCACTGCATAAAATTATACTACATAATTATAAAAAATGCAAATAGTAATTTTATGGTTAGTTCGAGCCTGTAGTCTCTCACTATTTTTGAAGCCTAAGGTCTTCAAAAAGAAATTAATAGCCTAAGGTCTATTAATTTAATAATTTATATATATAAATCATTGACAATGTAATGAAATAAAAATATAATTAAAATGAAAGTGAAATATTTGAATGTAGGTAAGTGTAAATATATTAACTTAGGAGTTTAATAATGAATTATAAAATATTTAGTAATAGTATGAAGAAAACAAAATACCACCTGAAACATATAAAAAAATTTATAAAATTATTATTGAAAATTATGCTATTAGAGAAAAACTTAGTAAAGATGAACTGAAAAAAGTTAATACAATAACTGCATATAATAATTGGACTAATATGATTTTTACTACAAAAGATTACTTTATAGCAGTATTTTATGAGAATAAAAAAATTATTGGATTTATATCATTTATGTATGATAAAAAAGGGTTATGTTTATCAGAAGTTCAAATAAAAAAAGAATATCAATCAGCAAACAACAACCTTAAGAAAATGATAAATGTAGTGTTAGACAATTGCAATAAGGAAAAAAGTAAAAATGTCTATTTAACAATAAATCCAAGAAATGAAAAATCAAAAAATGCATTAACACACATTGGTTTTTATAATGCTAAAGGAAAGAACTATAAAATATCATACAACGATTTTGAAAAACGGGTAACTATGAATAATGTAAAATATTAAGAGGCAAAAAAAAATATGAGTAAAATTTATGAAAAATATCGTGATTTAATTACAAATCCATTTGATATAAAATATAAAAACATAGAAATTAAAGAAATTATAAGTTATCCACCAGCAGGAAATGATGTGGTTGAATGCTTATGCAAAATTGGCAAAGATGCAAGAAATGTTTTTATAAAAATCGAAAGAAGCAAAGTGTGTGATTTTGCTACTGAAATAAAAAACTTAAATTATCTAAAAAATAATAGTTATTATTCAAAAATACCAAACATATATGAAAGTGGCATTTATAATAATAAACAATATATAGTATTATCAAAGATAGAAGGAGAAAGACTATCAGATATACTAATCAAGAATGATAATTTAAGAAAGGAATTATTATATAAATATGGTCAAGAATTAGCAACAATTCATAGAATTCCAATTAGTAATCAGAAGATAGCTAAACAGAGAACAATAAATAGTTACCCGAATAAAACAATGTATACAACATTATCAAAAGAAAACAATATAAAAGAATATATAAAGTTTCTTGAAGATAATGACTTTAAAAAAGAATTAACGACATTTATTCATGGGGATTTTCACTACGCAAATGTTTTATGGTTAAATAATGATATTAATGGTGTAATAGATTGGGAGTATAGTGGCATAGGACTACGAGAGCAAGATATAGCATGGGCTTGCACTCTAAGACCAGGACAAAAGTTTATGGATACCATGGAGGATATCCAAACATTTCTAAAGGGTTATTCTGAAAAAGAAAAGTTTGATATAGAAAAATTAAGGTGGTGCTTAATTAATAGTTATTGTCATTTTTATTTGATGAATGAGAATAATGAAGATTATAAAAATAAGCTACTAATTTTATTAAGAAATTGTATGGAAGAAAAAATATAAGGAGGAAAAATATGGAAAGAATATATAATAAATTAGTTAGAGATAATATTCCTAATATAATAAAGGAAAAAGGTGAAGAACCTATTACTAGAATATTATCAGATGAAGAGTATAAGAAAGAATTAGAAAAGAAATTAAATGAAGAATATCAAGAAGTACTAGAGGCAAGTGGTAGTGAAAGAGTAGAAGAATTGGCGGATATGCTTGAAGTAATAAAAGCACTAGGAGAATTAGAACATACCACTCTAGAAGAAATAATAAATATAGCCAATACTAAAAGTATTAAAAGAGGAGCCTTTAAAGATAAAATATTCCTAGAGAAAGTAATAGATAATAAATAAGAAAGTAGTACCATAAAAAATAGGTACTATTTTTTACATAAAACTAGAACTATTTTTACATAAAACTAAAACATAATTGACAAAAATATTACCAAATAGTATAATATCGGCAAAGAGGGAAAATATGGAGAATAACCAAATTAGTTTAAATATCTATGATTATATAGTTAGTAAAAACCATGATGCAAAAGATAGAATTGCAATAGATTATTTAGGAAGAAAATATACATTTAAGGAACTTTTAGACAATATGAATATAGTTATGCAATCATTAAGTGAATATGGAATAAAAAAAGGAGATAGCATAATGGCTCTTACCCTTGCCACACCAGAGTTCATATTTTTAATGTATGGAGCGGCAAAAATGGGAATAACATTAAATATATTAAATCCATTCAATGATGAAAACTATGATAGTATTATTGCAAGGTTGAATCCAAAATTATTATTTTGTTATGATAGATTTTATACTAAAATACTTGGAAAAATTGATAATAAAAAAATAGTAATAACATCACCATTTGATTCTCTTCCATTAGCAATGAAATTAACAGGTAAAATTCAAAAACTAAGTACTAATAAAGAATGTATTACATATAGTGAATTTATATCTAAAGGCAAAAAAAGGGCAAAAAAGATAGAGGAAGATACTGCCGATATTTCAAATAAAAAAATAATTGAAATAGGAACAGGTGGCTCAACAGGTATTCCAAAGCAAGTTGGAATAAGTAATGAAATGTTAAATAATGTAGTTTATCAGCATGAAATTATGAATAAATACAGTGTTTTTGATGTTAGTTTTAATGACAATGAGACATTCCTAGATATTATACCCCCACATTTAGCATATGGTATTTGTGATATACATTTAGCTTTATCATTAAAATTAAAATTATGCCTAGAACCAAATCCAGAGCCAAAGTTATTCGTAAAACAATTAAAAAAGTATAGACCAAATCATGTACTTGCAGGACCTGTACATTGGAAACAATTAATTGCTTATGATAAAAAAATAGACCTATCATATATAAAGAGTGCTGTGGCGGGTGGAGAGCATTTAGAATGCGACGATGAAATAAAAACGAATCAAAAACTAAAAGAAAGTGGTTCAAAGGTAACTGTTAGAGAAGGCGTAGGACTTACTGAGATATGCGGTGTAGGAACATATAATTCAACTGGTGATTTATTTACAGTAGGTAGACCACTTCCTGAATACCAAGTTGGAATATTTAAGGTTGATATAAATAAAGAATATAATGATAATACACACACTGCAGACGAGTTATGTAGAGTGTATTACCAAAAGGATAAAAATGGTGAATTAAAAATAGTATCCACTGGTATGAATAATAGTTTTACAACTGGTGAAATATGTTATCAATTACCAATAAAAATTTTAGGGTATGTAGGAGAAGAACATAAAGAAGAAAACGATTTATTAATTAGACTTCATGATGATGGAAAATATTGGATACATACTGGCGATATTGGGTATATAAGAGAAGACAGAAACCTTGTGATAACAGATAGAATTAAAAGAATATTTAATAGATATGGTTGGAAAGTATATCCAAATCATATAACTAAAATCGTTACTGATAGTGGCCTTGTAAAAGAATGCGTTGTAGTAAAAAGAGAAAGTCTAGTAAAGGGAGAGAGTTATGTACCAATTTTATATGCAGTATTAAAAGAAAACACAACAGAAAATAGGCAAAAACTATTAGAATGGTGTAACAAAAAAATTATAGGAAACTCAAGCCTATATGATATAATTTTTGTAGATGAGCTACCAAAAACAGGCGCAGGTAAAATAGATTTTACTAGAGTAGAGAATTATGATAAGAATCACAATGAACCGGTAGTTCAAGATAATAATGAAAAAAATAAATGCAAAAAAATAAAAATTGGTAAAAAGTAAGACATAATTGCTAAAAATGTGTACTTACTTTTTATTATGTGCTATAATTTACAATAGAGGTGAACATATGAAAAGTACAATATTCTTTTCAATATCAGCAATAATTTATATATTGCTATTACTAATAGTATTCTTTAGTAAAAAATATTATAAAACATTAGAAAATAAAATATACTCATTATTAATAATAACATCTTTTTTTGGCTTAGTTATAGAATTATTAGGAGTTTTTATTTTAAACAACACAAATGAAGTTTTATCATTTATTCAAATGAAACTGTACCAGATATATTTATTAACATGGATTGGACTATTTACTTTGTATACAATTGCAAGTACCAAAAGAAATAATAAAGAAAACAAAGTATCACCAATAGTAATTTTATTTTACATAATAAGTGTAATTATAATATTTATATTACCAACAAAGTTATATAACAATAACAATTCTGTATACACCTATGGTGCTAGTATAAATTATCTTTATTTTTATTCTTTAGGATGTATAATTATTATAGTATATAAATTATTATCTAACATAAGAAAGATGTTTTATAAGAAATATTTGCCAATGTCAATATTCCTTTTACTAGGAGTAATAACAATGATAATACAATCAAAAAATCCATCCCTATTATTAATGTCGTCAACAGAAGCATTTATAACATTTTTAATGTATTTTACTATAGAAAATCCTGATATTAAATTAATGGAAGAGTTAGAATACTCAAAGAGAGTTGCTGAAAAATCTAAAAGTGAAACTATCAACACTTTGAATAATATAAAAAATGAACTAGACGAACCATTAAATCAAATAGTAAATTTTAATGATAAAAAAATAATAACATCCACTAAAGAAGAATTAATTAAAGAAGTCAAAAATTTAAGAATATTCACCACAAGCTTTGCTGATAGAGTATTTAGTCTAATAGAATTAGGAAAAGTTAACAGCGGTGATTATATGCTGAATGAAGAAATGTATAATACCTATGGAATGATAAATGAATTAGAAAAAATGCTAAAAATAAGCAATGATAAAGTAAGATATAATTTTGATGTTAGCGATGATATTAATAAAGTATTATATGGTGATAAAAACAAAATAAAACAATTATTATTATATATAAATGACTATATTTTGGAAAGAACTAAAAGCAAAACGATGAATATTAAAGTATCCAATTTATCTGTTGGCAATTTATGCAGATTAAAGTTCAGTTATTTTATAGACTTATCATTTGAAAAGTATTTAATTAAAGATAAAAAAGAAATATATATAAAAGAAGAAAAAGATGACTTTGATTATAGAGTAATATTAAGTATGTTAAGATTATTAGAGGGAAAAATAAACATTAAAAAAGAAAATATCATAAGTATTACAATAACAATAGATCAAAAAATCAAAAGTGAATATGATGTAAATAATTATATTAGCTCTCAAGATAACTATGTTAATAATCAAATTAAGTACACAGGAAAAAAGATAATTATTTTTAATGATAGTTTTGAAGAAAACCAAAAAATTATTGAATTATTAAAGAAATACAATTTAGAAATAAGTTTATGTGATAATATAGAAAAATTAAATAAATTAATCACTGAAAATAATTACGATCTTGTTCTGGTAGATGATATGTTTTCTGAAAATAAAGTAATACCTAGAGAAGAAATGTTAAAACAATGTTCAACAAAAATAATTCAAAGAGTTAATGGTACAAGAATACCAGTAGTAATAATGGTAACAAAGAATAATAAATCATTAGAAAAAAAGTATCTTAAATATGGTTATGTGGATTACATAATTAAACCATTAATGGATAAAGATGTAAGTGTAATACTAAAAAAATATTTAAAGTAATAGATAAAAATTAAATAGTATGATAGAATACTATCAAGAGGTGAAGATAGTATGAAGTATATACTTATGAATAAAAATACTAAAGTCTTATCAGCGAATTATCAGCCTTCGCTAGGAGTATTTACTGATATCTATGATATTTATAACATAGATTTTGCTCCAGTAATATTAAAGAATGTTTATAATAAAGAAAAAGACTTAAAAGTAATACTATCTAATTGGTTTAAATGTAGAGGTGTTCCATTATGGAGAGATGATTTAGCTCTATTACTAGCTAATTAAATATCTCTGCTCCAGCATAATTATTAGATAAAGCATTTGGTTTATCATTATTTGATCAGTATTGGATTAAACCATATGATTCAAAAATAGAATATAAAGATATTAATTTCTTTGAACATGATTTTAATGATGCTGAATTTACTGATGCTACCTTTTCTAATAGTACTGAGACAAATACTAAAATAAGTTTAATTTCACCAAATAATACGACAGATGGTAGATTAAAAAAGACTTGGATAATTGAAGATGGTAAAAGATATCCATTAAAGGGTGGCTATAAAAATGAAGTATTAGCCTCAATGATTAGTAGTCGTTTAGGATTTAATCATGTTACCCATACATTAGAGGTAATTAAAGATAAAGTAGTATCAAAATGCGAATGCTTTATAAATGAGAACACTGAATTAATATCAGCATATCAAATACTATATAATAATTGTGATAAAGATGATGCATATGAAACATATATTAGTTTACTTGAAAAACATGAAATAAAAGATCCCAGAAGTTCTTTAGAAGATATGTTTATATTAGATTACATAATGTTAAATGAAGATAGACACCTTAATAATTTTGGCATTATTAGAGATTTTAAAACACTAAATTGGATTAGCACTGCACAAATATTTGATACAGGTGAATCTTTAAATATAATAGATTACAGCGATGAAGAAGTAATAATAAATGGTGATGGAAGATTCTTTTATAATATTAGTAACTTTGATAACATACTTGATAATATTAAAGATTTATAAAGATGGAATATGTGAAGAGTTTGATGAACTATTACATAAATATCAATCTATTACTAAAATGACTGATAGAAGAATAAACAAAATATGTACTTTACTTTTTAGTAGAATAAATAAACTAAAAAAGAAGATAGAAACAAAATAATAAAAAAACACTTGTATTTACTTATAAAACTATGTTATAATATAGGTGTCTTGAGAAAGAGTGGCATAAAAATCCACTCTTTTATATATATTTGATGGAGGAAATATGCATATTGAAGATGAAATAAGAAACCTACTTGAAAAAGAAGTAGAAAAAAAAGATGTAAGAATAGATAGCATTAAACTAGAGAAAGAAGATAATAATCTATTCTTAAGAATAGTAATCGACAGTGATGAAATAATAGATGTTGATAAATGTGTAGAAGTAACAAATATTATTAATCCATTACTAGATGAAAAAGATTTAATTAAGGAGTCATACATTTTAGATGTATCCACTAAAGAGAAGGGAAGATAGAAATGAATAGTAAACAAATGAAAGAGTTTATGAAAGCTCTAGAGTCTATTGTGGAAGAAAAGAAAGTAGACAAAAATATAGTTATTGAATCTATGGAACAAGCAATGGCAGCAGCTTATAAAAAAGAAACAGGTATGCCTAATGTAACTGCTAAAGTAGATCCAGTAACTGGAGATATTAGATTATATTCTAATAGAACTGTAGTAGAAGAAGTAACTAATGAAGAAACAGAAATATCATTAGAGGATGCTCAAAAATTAGTAGAGGGTATCGAACTAGGCGAAGTAATTATAGGTAATGAACTTCAAATACCTACAAACTTTGGTAGAGTAGCCGCAGGTACAGCAAAGCAAATCGTTGTTCAAAGAATTAAAGAAGCAGAAAAACAAAGTATTTCAGAAGAGTTTCAAGACAAAGAAGGAGAACTAATGGTTGGAACATTATCTCGTGAAGATCAAAATAATTACTTTGTTGATTTAGGTAGATGCAGCGGTATCTTACCAAAAGATCAAATAATACCAGGTGAAAAATTAGAGATGGGTTCTTCAGTAAAGGTTTATGTATCTAAATTAGAGATAGGACCTAAAGGACCATTTATAATGTTATCAAGAAGTCATTATGGTTTTGTTAAAAGATTATTAGAAATTGAAATACCAGAATTATCTGATGGTACAATTATGTTATACTCAGTAGCTAGAGATGCTGGAAGTAGAAGCAAGATAGCAGTTTATACTGAATATACAAATGTTGATCCAATAGGAGCGGTAATTGGTGAAAAAGGAAGAAGAATAGCCAATGTATTAAAAGAACTTAGTGGTGAAAAAATAGATGTGATCTTATATGATAAAGATCCTGTTAAGTTTATAGCAAATGCTTTAAGTCCTGCAAAAGATGTTAAAGTATCAATTAAAGATGAAACTAAGAAAGAAGCCTTAGCCCTAGTAAATGATAAGAACTTATCATTAGCTATTGGTAAAAAAGGACAAAACGTTAAATTAGCTTCTCGTCTTACTCATTATAAGATTGAAGTTAAACCAGAGGAACAAGAAAATACTGAAACTACTGAAGAGACTTCAGTAGAAGAATAAGGTGATCATATGAAGAAGATTCCCCTTAGAAGATGTATAGTAACAAGAGAGCAGTTACCTAAGCAAGAATTACTTCGTATCGTTAGAGATAAAGAAGGAAAAGTAAGCGTAGATCAAACAGGAAAATTAGGAGGAAGAGGAGCATATATTAAAAAGGATATAGAAGTATTAAATACCGCTAAAAGCAAAAATATATTATCTCGTGTCCTTGAAGTAAATATTCCTGAAGAAGTATATCAAGAAATAGAAAATATAATAAAAAATCACTAGGAGGTGATACATATGATGAGTGTATCTGAATATGCATTAGATGTAGATAAAAGTGTCAGTGAAATACTTAATCTATGTAAAAAATTAGAGTTATCTATAAGTAATGAAGACGATATGTTATCTGATGATGATATCATTATGTTAGATAATGAATTGGCTTCACTTGAAAACGAAGAAGAAGTAGAAGATGAAGTACCAGAAGAGTCAGAAGAGGATGGAGACCTTGAAGAAGATTATGAAGAAGAACTAGATGATATAATTGAAGAAAAGAATGCTAGTAAAAAGAAAAAACAAAATAAAGTAGAAACTTCATCTAAAAATGACTATCGTGAAAAAAGAAAAGAAATGTATAAACATAAAGAAAAACTTCAGTCAAATGTTACTGAAGACGATGAAAATATTGTTTTATACAAAGACGGTATGACTGTATCAGAACTAGCTTCAGCACTAGGAGTATCAGCTACTGAAATAATAAAGAAATTAATGTCATTAGGTATGATGATGAACATTAATGCTTCATTAGATTTTGATACTGCCGAAATTCTAGTAGGAGATTATAGCAAAGAACTAAAGAAAGAAAGTACTAGAGATGAGATAAATTTTGAAGAGTTAGAAATAGTAGATAGAGAAGAAGACTTACAAGAAAGACCACCAGTAGTAACAATAATGGGTCATGTTGACCACGGTAAAACTACACTACTTGATACTATTAGAAAGACAAATGTTGCTTCTGGAGAAGCTGGTGGAATAACACAAGCAATAGGAGCTTATCAAATAGAATATAATGGTAAAAAAATAACCTTTATTGATACTCCAGGTCATGCAGCCTTTACTGAAATGCGTGCCAGAGGAGCATCTATTACTGATATCGTTATCATTATAGTAGCGGCAGATGATGGTGTAATGCCTCAAACAAAAGAAGCAATAGACCATGCTAAAGCAGCAGGGGTTCCAATTATCGTAGCGGTTAATAAAATAGATAAACCAACTGCTAATGTGGAAAGAGTATTAACTGAAATGTCTGCAAATGGTATTCAGCCTGAAGCTTGGGGTGGAGATACTATGTTTGTAAATATCTCTGCAGTAACAGGCGAAGGAATAGATGACTTACTAGATAGAATACTATTACTTAGTGAAATGGCTGAATTAAAAGCCAATCCAAATCGTTATGCTATCGGAACAGTTATTGAATCAAAAATAGATAAAAACTCTGGAGTAATAACAAATATATTAATTCAAAATGGTACCTTAAGACTAGGAGATCCAATCGTAATAGGAACATCTGCTGGTAAAGTTAGAACACTAACAAATGATAGAGGAGAGTCACTAGTAGAGGCTCTTCCATCAATGCCTGTATCAATAACTGGTCTATCTGAAAGCCCATCAGCAGGAGATAAATTTATGGCTTTTGAAAGTGAAAAGAAAGCTAAAAAAGTTGCAGAGCAAAGAAAAGAAATCGAAAAAGAAAAAAGAAATAAACCTAAAGGAGCAATATCTTTAAACGATTTATTTAGCAGAAAAGAAGCTGGCGAAAAAGAAATCAACATTATCTTAAAAGCAGATGTTAAGGGTAGTGAAGAAGCTGTAAAAAATTCACTATTAAAGTTAGATGTTGAAGGCATGAAGATAAATGTTATCAGAAGTGGTATTGGTGCCATATCAGAAAGTGATGTTGTATTAGCGGAAGCATCAAATGCTATCATCATAGGCTTTAATATTAGACCAGATCACAAGATAACTGAAATAGCTAAAGATAAAGGAATTGATATTAGATTATACGATATTATCTACAAAGTAGTCGAAGAAATGGAAGCAGCCCTTAAAGGAAAACTAGAGCCAGAATATGAAGAAAAAGTACTAGGAGAAGCCGAAGTTAGAAAACTATTTAAATTCTCTAAAGTGGGTACTATTGCCGGTTCTTATGTAACATCAGGAGTAATAAAAAGAGGAGCCAAAGCCAGAGTAATAAGAGATGGCGTTGTTGTAATAGATAGTACTATAGGTAGTTTAGCAAGAGAAAAAGATCAAGCAAAAGAAGTAAAACAAGGACTAGAGTGTGGAATAACTATTGAAAACTTTAATGATATTAAAGAAAAAGATATAATTGAAGCATATGAACTAGTGGAAATAAAAAGATAGGTGAATGTTAAAATGAAAGAAAACCCCAACACACTTTATAGAAAAAACTTTAATCAAACAAGATGTAATACTCCAACAAGAAAAAGAATAAGTGAAGTTGAAAGTAGAATAGCAGAGTGGGATAAGCATCATGCAGGAATTGCACAATCAAACTTTGCTAAATATGGAACAGGAAAATTAGCTCCGGAGGGTACAGTAGCAAGATTATCTGGAGTTCCTTATCCTAAATTAAAAAATATAAGTTCTGGAGATATTAAAAGCTTTTATTATGGCTATTATGATAGAGGAAATACCAATATTAGAATACTAATAGAGACAGGTAGCACAAGCATCCCATTACTTACAGACAACATAACAAAAGTATATCAAGAAATAAACAAAACATTCGGACTAAAGAGAAAAGAAATGCCTTATGAAGAATTAGATGAAGAAACCAAATACAATGAGATATTAAGAGTAATAGGTTTTAATGATGGTAAAAATTCAGAAATAGCTTTTGATAGTTTAAATGAAGTGATAAGAAATTGTATTCCATATAGAGAGGGATATGAACTAGGAAAACATCTTAGAGAAGATATAGACTATCAAAATATGACTTCAAAAGGCATGAGGAGGTAAATTATGGGAGATTATGAACGTACTGCTAGTGAAAGAAGAGGATCAAAAAGGCTATATACAGCAAAAGAAAATGCAGCGATAAGATCGTCAAAAGTTATGTCTACATTAAGTGATGATGCAGCAGCATCAAGAACTAAAGAAAGAATAGAAGCCTATGGCAATAGTGCTCTATATAGAAATATAGGCTCTGATGATAGGATAAATGGTAAAGTATACAATAACACTGGAAATAATGATTCTGAAATAAAATCATACGCTGCGGGTTACTACATAAATGGTGAAAAAAGAGTACTAGCAAAATTAGATAAATTAACAAAAGAAGAATCTATAGCATTAGGAGAATATGAATATAGCATCTTAGGAATAACAATAGAGCAATTAAATTTATTAAAAAAGAATGATGACTATATGACAGGATATATGAGTGCAATGTTAATGAATAATAATAGTAAAAAACATAGATAGGAGATTAATATGGAAAAAATAAGTAAAAATATTGATAGTATAGCAAGTGAAGAGCGTTTTAAAAGATCATTAAGAAATAAAGAAGCTCGTAGATTATCAGGGCCTGAAAAGACCTTTGCATCCATGATAAATACTGCAGTAAGAAAAGCCTATTTTGATGAATACTTTTATGGTATACCATTAGAAGATCAAGAATTACCTCAAATTGAGGGGATTTCAGATATAAAAGCAACCCAAACTTTCCAAGAAGGATATCAAAGAGGAGCCTTTCTTGTAAGCGTAGGAAATGTACCAGAAGAATACCAAAATATAAATAATAGTAATAAACACAGATAGGAATGATATTATGAGTATAAAATTAGATAGATTAAATCATATTCTAACAGAAGAAATATCTAAAGTAATAAGTGAAGAAGTAAAAGATACTGATGTACAATTTGTTACCATAACAGCAGTAGATATTTCTAGTGATTTATCATATGCTAAAGTATATTTTACTAATTTAATAGATAAAGATAGAGAAAAAGTAACTAAAGCATTAAATAATGCTAGTTCCTTTATTCGTGGTAAATTATTTGGTAGAGTAGAAATAAGAAAGATGCCAGAATTAACATTCGTATATGATGAGTCAATTGAATATGGAAATAAGATTGAAAAGATAATTGAAGAAATAAAGGAAGATGGTGAGTAATGAACAATATTATTAGCGAAATTAAAGTAAGCAATAATATTGTTTTACTTTGTCATAATAATCCTGATGGTGATGCTGTAGGTAGTACTATAGCCATGTATATACTATTAAAAAGATTAGGTAAAGAAGTAGATATCGTTCTAGATACTCTGCCTAAAAGATTTGGCTTTCTAAAAGTGCATTCAGATATCAAGAAAGAGAGTACTAAAAAGTATGATACAGCAGTTATACTAGATACTGGAAGTATTGACAGAGTAAATAGTGCATATTTACTTGATACTGTGTCAAAGAAACTAGTAATTGACCACCATATGACAAATACTATGTATGGAGATGTAAACCTAGTAGAGGACTATCCTGCTTGCTGCGAGATAATATATAATTTAATAAAAGAAATGAATGTTAGTATTGATGAAGATTTGGCTCTTCCTCTAGCAGTGGGATTACTAACAGATACTGGCGGTTTTGCTCATAAGAATGTTCTTCCTAGTACTTTTACTATGGCCGCCGAACTATCTTCACTAGTAGATCTTTCAGACATATATAAGAAAGTACTAAGAACCATTACCATAAACCAGTTTAATATCAAGAAGAAAGCCCTAGATAATCTAGAACTATATAATAATAATGCCCTAGCAGTTTCTTTCATAACTTCCGAAGATATGGAAAAGTATAATGTTGATGAAGACGAATGTGGTATTCTCGTAGGTATTCCTCTTGAAATAGATACCGTTGAAGTATCAATATTCTTAAGAAAATACCCTAATCAAACTAGAGTATCTCTTCGTAGTGGCCATATTGATGTCAGTAGGATAGCCTCTATCTTTGGAGGAGGAGGCCACGTAAATGCCGCTGGTATAACAACCGCTATGCCTTATAAAGAACTAAAAGAAAAGTTAATAATAGAAGTAGGTAAGAGTATAAATGAATGGAATAATTGTCATAGATAAACCTAAAGACTATACCAGTAGAGATATAGTAAACATAGTATCAAAAAAATTAAATACCAAAAAAGTTGGTCATACAGGAACATTAGACCCATTAGCAACAGGTGTACTAGTACTCCCCATAGGTAGAGCTCTTAAAGTATCTGAACTACTAACTAGTAATACCAAAGAGTACATTGCAGAAGTAATACTAGGCTATGAAACAGATATGTTAGATATAACTGGAACAGAAATCAAAAGAAATATACCCAGTGTAACTAAAGAAGAACTACTAAAAGTACTAAAAAGTTACATAGGTAAATATAACCAAGAAGTACCTCTTTATTCAGCAGTCAAAGTAGGAGGGAGAAAACTATATGAGTATGCCCGCAGTGGCACCACAGTAATTCCTCCAAGTAAAGAAGTAGAAGTATACTCTCTAGAATTAATAAGTGACTTAAAACATATAAATGGCGCAGTAGAGTTTACTATTAGATGTGAAGTAAGTAAAGGAACATATATAAGAAGTTTAATTAGAGATATAGCCTATAGTTTAAATACCTATGGTACTATGAAAAATCTAATAAGAACAAGACAGGGAATATTTACTCTAAAAGATGCTTATACTCTAAAAGATATTGAAGAGAATAACTATAAATTACTTAGTATTAAAGAGTGTCTACCCAATATAAAAACTACTGTAATAGAAGAGCCTCTCCTTACTAAAGTAAAAAATGGAATGGTACTAGATAAGTTTTTTAAAGAGAATATGTCCCTATTACTAGATAAAGAAGGAAAAGAAATAGCTATCTACATAGCAAGTGGAGATAATAAAGTAAAACCATATAAAATGATTGAGGTGTAGTATGAGTAGAATAAAAGTAATGAGTGAACTACTATCCAATAAAATAGCAGCAGGAGAAGTAGTAGAAAAAGTAGTATCAATAGTTAAGGAACTAGTGGAAAATTCTGTTGATGCCAAAAGTACTGAAATAAAAATAGACCTAAAAGAAGCAGGCCTAAGAGAAATTGTGGTTACTGATAATGGTATAGGTATGGATAAAGATGATGCTGTTTTAGCCTTTCAAAGACATGCCACTAGTAAACTATATACCGATGATGATCTATTTAACATAAACTCTCTAGGTTTCCGTGGTGAGGCCTTACCATCAATTGCTGCAGTATCCGAAGTTCTACTAAAAACATCACAAGGCGAAGTAGGAACAATTGTCCACATCAAAGGTGGAAAAATACTTGAAAATAAAAATGGTGATGCCAGAAAAGGAACACAAATAACAGTTACCAATATGTTCTATAATACCCCTGCCAGATTAAAACATCTATCCAGTCCTTATGCTGAACTAGCGGGAGTTACTGAATATGTAAATAAAATGGCTCTATCATATCCAAGTATTAAGTTTAGATTAACTAATGACGAAAAAGAACTATTAAATACCGATGGGTCTGGTAATTTACTTAAAGTAATAAAATCAATATATGGTTTAGAAATAACTAAAAAGATGCTTGCGATAAATGGTTCTAATGACGACTACGATGTATCAGGTTACATTTCCTTACCTGAAGTAAATAGAGCCTCAAGAAATCATATGACTGTCCTAGTAAATGGAAGAGTAATAAGAAATCAAGTACTAAATAAAGTAATAAATGATTCTTATTCATCCTTCAAAGAAGATACTAGATATCCAATCGTGGTAATTAAAATAGATACTGATCCATCATTAATTGATGTAAATATTCATCCTTCTAAACAAGATATTAAGTTTAGTAATTTTGAAGATTTAAAAACACTTATATCAACATTAATTGTGGATACAATAAAAACAAAATTATTAATACCAAAGATAGAAGTAAAAGAAGAACCACAATTAAAGTATGAAAATCTAGCATTAAATTTAGATCGAAATATCATAAATGAACCAAGTGAAGTAAATCCTGATAAAGAAAGATTAACTAATTTAATTAACTTTAACTATGAACAAAATAATGAATATGATACTGAAGAGGAAGAAGAATATATTGAAGAAAGACCTAAAGATACACTTCCTGAATTATATCCTATTGGACTAGCCTTAGGTACATATATAGTATGTGAAAATGAAAAAGGAATCTATCTAATAGACCAGCATGCTGCTGAAGAAAGAATTAATTATGAGAGAAATTCTTATTTACTTGCCCATCCCAGTGGTAATACCATAACGCCTCTTATACCTATCATAATTGAACTACCTAATAATGAATTTATAAAAGTAAAAGAAAATATTGATATTTTAGATAGTTTAAATATCAAAGTAGAAGAGTTTGGTAGTAATTCATATCGTATTCTATCACATCCTACTTGGTTTACTAAGGGTAGAGAAAAAGAGATAATATCTAAAATATTTGAAGATATAACAAATAAAGGTAAAGATTTTAGTTTAGCTAAGTTTAATGATAATTTAGCTAAATTAGTAAGTTGTAAAATGAGTATTAAAGCTAATACTAGAATAACTAAAGAAGCCCAAGAAGAGATAATTAATAAACTTAGAAAGTGTAATAATCCATTTAATTGTCCTCATGGAAGACCTACTATAATACATTTTACTACTTATGAAATAGAAAGAATGTTTAAAAGAGTAGTATAAGTAAGAGCCTAGGTCTCTTACTTACATAAAAAGCCTAAGGTCTTTTTATGTTAATTTAGAGCCTATTATATAGTCTCTAAATTAAAAAATATTTATATTGTAAAGAAGGTAATATATATGAATATAGATTTTGATAGAATAGAAAAAATTTATGGTAGTAGTATAATTAATTCTATTTACTTATTAAAAGATGATGTGATAGATAACATTAAGTATTTTATATCATTAGGTTTTGAAGATACTGAAGATATTTTTGAAAGGCAAGTACTAATATTTATTTGTCCAAAAGAAGAATTTAGAGTAAAAATAAACAATTTAATAAAAAAATTAGGAAATAACTATATAGAAGAAATAGAAAATGATATTTCACTATTAGATGAACTTTCATAGGAGGTAATTATGATTGAAGCTTATACATTAGAAAGTTTGTTAAAAAAATATGGTATAGATGCTACAAAAGTTATTAATAAAAATAATAACATACTAGAATATGGTGAATATCAAGATATAGATAAAACTCTAAATTATTTGGTAAAAGAATTACACATTAATGCTAGAAATATAGAAAAATGTCCTAGTATTATGTATAAGGCTGTTAATAACATCAAAGAAAACTATGAATTTTTAATAACAACAAAAATAAATACAGGCAATATAGAAACAACATTGCACATATTAAATACTAATCCCAAAAATTTAAAAGAAACATATAATTATGTATTAAATAACTATGGTATAGAATATATAAATAGAATAACATCAATACTAAGTACTTCTATTGATAGAATAAAACAAATAGAAGGACTGTTTAACGATAAATCATTAGTAATATCAGCAGCCATATCAAGAAATAGTATGGATGAAATAAAAAGGATAATTAAAGTATGCAATAAAAATAATATACCAATCACCAGTAGTGTATTTAAGAAAACATCTGAAGAAATAGAAAGAATAATTAAAGTATGCAGAGAAAATAATATACCAATTACCGGTAGCGTATTTCATAAAACGGCAGAAGAGATAGAAAAAATAATTAAAGTATGTAAAGAAAATAATATATCAATCACCGGTAGTGTATTTCATAAAACGGCAGAAGAGATAGAAAAAATAATTGAAGTATGTAGAAAAAATAATATACCAATCACTAGTAGTGTATTTCATAAAACAGCTGAAGATATAGAAAAAATAATTAAAGTGTGTAAAAAAAATAATATACCGGTAACCGGTAATGTATTTTTAAAGACAGCCGAAGAGATAGAAAATATAATTAAAGTGTGTAGAGAAAATAATATACCAATCACTGGTAGTGTATTTTTAAAGACATCCGAAGAGATAGAAAAAATAATTGAGGTATGTAGAGAAAATAATATATCAATCACCGGTAGTGTATTTTATAAAACCGCTGAAGAGGTAGAGAAAATAATTGAGGTATGTAAAAAGAATAATATACCAATCACTGGTAGCATATTTTTAAAGGCAACAGAAGAGATAGAAAAATCAATTAATTATATAAAAGAAAATTATGGACAAGCATATTTAACACCGTTAATTATTAATAAGAATGTAGAACATTTAAAAAATGTATTACCATATTTAGAATCACTAGGAGTATTACCATATGTAGTTAAAAGTGCTTCAATATTAACTTTAACACTTGATGAAATAAAAGAAAGAAAAGACTTTGTTGAATCAAATAATGATACTTTGGTCTTACAGAATGGAAGATTTAACAGTATTTTTGGTGTATCTAGAGCAAATTATAAAAAATTAACTAATAATAAAAACAGTATAACTAAATAGTAATATTTGACACTAAGTTGTACATGTGTTAGAATATATGGCACTAAGGAGTGATACTATGTCTTATGAAACAGATGCAATGAGAGCCTTAAGTGCTTCATTAAGAAATACAGAGGGATTAAAATATACTTTAAAAGAGTTTAATAGTAATATTAATGTACTTAAGGCACTTACTATAGAACTTGCTAAAGCTAATGAATTAAAGGAAATAGAATTAGGTATAAGAAGTAAAGAAGAGTATTCATATAAGACTAAGACAAGAATCAAATAATCTTGTCTTTTTATGTTATCTATGATATATTAATCTTACAAAAAGGAGTAATCTATGAATAAAGTAATTGTTATAACAGGACCTACTGCGGTAGGCAAAACCAAATTAAGTATAGAATTAGCTAAAAGATATAATGGTGAAATAATAAATGCTGATGCTGTTCAAGTATATAAAGGATTAGATATCGGAAGTGCTAAAGTAACTGAAGAAGAAAAAGAAGATATTCCTCATCATCTATTTGATATAAAAGAGGTAGATGAAGAATATACTATTTATCATTACCAAAAAGATTGTCGTAAATTAATCAAAGAAGTCCAGGGTAGAGGAAAAACTCCCATTCTAGTAGGAGGTACAGGTCTATATATAAAAGCAGCTCTCTATGATTATAAATTAACTGAAGAAAAAGAAACTAATACATATGATAATCTAACTGATGAAGAATTATATAATAAATTACTAGAAGTAGATAAAGATATAGTAATAGATAAAAATAATCGTCGCAGATTAATAAGAGCCCTTAATTACTATAAAGAAAATAATAAATCTATTAATACCAATACTACTAATAAATTACTATATGATGCTATATTTATCGGTTTAACAACCGATAGAAGAATATTATATGATAAAATAAATACAAGAGTGGATATTATGATTAAAGAAGGTTTACTTAATGAAGTAAAAGTTTTTTATGATAAGAATATCAGAACTAAACCATTACTTAATGCCATTGGTTATAGAGAAATATATTCATACTTTGATGGCAATATATCTCTTGAAGAAGCCATAGACAAAATAAAACAAAATTCAAGGCATTATGCCAAAAGGCAGTATACATTTTTTAATCACCAACTACCAGTAGTATGGTTTGAAACAGACTATAGTAATTTCAACAATACTGTTGAAAAAGTAATTAATTACATTGAGAATAATTAGTTAAAAATGATTTTCAAATAAAAATAATTATGATATAATTAATTTAGCATAACATAGGGAGTGTGCTTTATCAAAAAAATAGGAGGTGTAGTATGTCAAAGTTTTGTTCAAATTGTGGGAACGAAGTAGTAGATGAGGCAGTAATATGTCCAAAATGTGGTGTTTCAACTGGTCAAAATACAGCAGTAAGTAATAACAACAATGGTACTTCAAATGGAATGGCAACAGCAGGTTTCATATTATCGTTCTTTGTACCATTATTAGGTTTAATATTCTCAATACTAGGGCTTAAGAAAGTAAAAGAAACTAATACTGGTAAAGGTTTATCAACTGCGGGTATAATTATCTCATCTATTGCATTGTTCATTATATTAATTTCTGTTATTATATTTTCAGTTGCATTTACTGAAGCAATAGATGAATCTAATTATAGTAATGGATATTATTATAACTATTATGATTAATAAAAAATTAGATGTTCAATCATCTAATTTTATTCTTTTTCTATAAGAAACTTAGTTAAATTACTAGGTTCTTTTTCATTAACAATAATATCATAAATAAGATTAATAAAAAAGTTATTTATTATAATGACAATACGAACTTGCTCTACATAATTTACATTTTGGATTTTTTGTGCAAATTTCTGCATAGCCATCAGCGCAAAATTGCCAAAGTATATAATCTATCTCAGATAAACTTAGATTAGAATTATTAGACAATTTTTTTATAATTTCAACGGCCTCTTTTTCTTTAGCATTACTACAATTTGAAAATCCCAATCTATCACTGCCTAATATTCTACATATATGAACATCTGGCTTAATAGTATCAATGCCAACATTTCGTAAATATTCCATTGCCAATGGAAAACCGATTTGTTTAAGCTTATAACATCCACTTGAAATTTGCTTAGCAATAATGTGTGGCTCATCTGAAGAAATATAATTATCTATAGTACCATATTTTGCTTCGATTTTTAATAATACATTAATGTTGTAATTTAATGATTGCATTTGCTTTTTTATTGCTCTATTTCCACATTTAATTTGTTTGAGCCTAGATGTAAAGATATCGGGATCAGTATTTAATATATATTTATAATCAAAATCATGAAATATTTTTCTTATATTATTTTTATTATCAGATATACCTTTCCAAGGTCTTTGATTGCTGAGTAATGACCATATTAAGGCCTCGACATGTTCGTTAAAAGAGAAAACTTTACCATTTTTTCTTTCATTAATAGCAGTTGTAGTCTCAAGCTCAACAATTTTATAATTATTATCTTGCATACTTTTGAGAATGTCATCTAGTAAGTTTTTATTCATATATTTTTTGTATGATATATAGTCAATTATAAGAGAGTTTTTTATTGACTAGCATATTATCATATTCCTCCTTTTTTTGAATTTCTCTCTAACTTTGTATAATATACTTATGATAAATATGGATTGAATTTTAAATTCTTGAAGCATTTACTATTTTTATCATAGTTTAATGACAGTTTTCTCCTTAATTGTTCTTATAACAAGTGACAAGCAAATATGTTATAGATAAAAACTGTAGAACATATTCATTATTTAAAGTGCCTTATTATGTGTGTTCTTTTATGATTTATGTCTGGTATTGATATTATAAAGTGCTATATTGTCAATTATTCAAATATTGAAGTTATTAAGAGTTTTTTATTATTAATGGCAAATAAGTTTTTTTAATTCTGAAAATGAAGATTTTAATAAAAATAAAATTTCGTTGAGTTAGATCTGTAATAATTTTATTTACCATTTTTATGACAAATGTTTTAAATTGTATTTTATTAAATTCATTCAAATCTTTTTTTAAGAAAAAACATAAAATAATAAAATGGCTTTTATGCCTATTTATGAAGTATTATATTTAGGGTGTTATAAATTATTATGAATTATAATACTAAATTGTTTGAGATTAAATTTCTTTGTAACTTTCAAAAAAACTTAAAGATGTAAGGATCAAAGCAAAAAATTACATGATTAGTCTACATGATTAGTCTATATAATCAATACCATATAAATTATATCATACTACGCTATAATATGTAAATTAATAATTAAAAATTTATATTTTTATGTTACAATAATTAATTATTATTCACAATTTGGATGAAAAAATAGTAATTATCTTTTTAACCTTATTATACTACATTTATTTCAAATAAAAAGTAAGGTCTATCTTTTAATTTAAATATAGTTTATAATATAATTAGGATAGGTATTGTGAAATCAACAGAATATAATAAAAACTTTGAAAAAACATTATACTAATATATTGATACACATTATAATATTAACAGATACATAGACAAAACTAATAAAAGATAATTTATATAATATCGATGAAATGTATAACAAAAAGTATTGATTGAATTACTAATTATTATCATAATATTTTAGTCTAAAATGTAAACAATAACAACAATAATAGGAGGAAAATGTGGGAAAAATCGGGAATGTTTTAACAATGTTAAAAATATTGGAAAATGGCCAAAAATATACAGTTAAAGAATTGGCAGAAAGATTAGAAGTAAGTAAAAGAATGATAAAAATTTATAAAAGCGAACTAGAAAAGGCCGGTATATATATAGAAACTTTATATGGTCCATATGGTGGATACGTTTACAATCATAAAAACAACTACGATATAGAATTTAATTATAGTGATATAGATAATATTGAAAATATTTTAAACAAACTATCGCAGAAAGAAAAAATAACATAAATATAACATTAGAAAAAATAAAAACATTGGTTATTTATTCGGTAGATGTAGATAAAAAAATAGCAGCAAATGATGAAGAAATAAAAAATAGATATACAATTCTATCGAATGCCATCATTAACAAAAAAAATGTAACGTTAATTTATCATAAAAAAAACAGAATATTTTTACCATATACATTTTCATTTTACAAAAATTTGATTTATACAACGGGTTTCTCTTATACTGATAATGACATAAGAACATTTAATTTAGCCGAAATAAAAGATTTAAAGAAATTTTAAGATGATACCATATATTTCACCATTATGTATTATAATATACATAAAGGAGGATGAAAATGAAAAAAATATATTTTGCAGCACCACTATTTAATGAGATGGAATTAAAAAGAAATAAAGAAATAACAAAAAAATTAAGAAGTTGGGGATATGATGTTTACTTGCCACAAGAAAGTGCGGGATTATCAGCAAAGATAATTGCTGCTGGTGGTGATATATATGAGGTTAGTAGAAAAATATTTCAATCTGATATAGAAGGAATTAAAAAATGTGATATTTTAATATTTTTTTTGGATGGAAGAGTTCCCGATGAAGGAGCCTGTGTAGAATTGGGAATGGCATATGCTTGGAATAAAATTTGTTTAGGATATAAAACAGATGATAGATGCTTGGATTTTACTGGTACGGATAATTTGTTTATTGAAGGTTGTATGAATTTTGAAATATCACATAATTTAAATGAATTAAAAAGCAAATTGGAATGCATAAAATGATTAATATTGTTTTTGAAGGGGCTCCGGGAGCAGGAAAAACCACTATTATAAATGAAGTAGTAAAAAAATTAAAAAGTTTTGGAATAAAAGTAGAAAATACAGTAGATATTGATCCAACAACTCCATTATATCCAATATTGCATAATATGAATTGTACGACACCATTAATAACAAGCAATATAGAGTTTAGTACAGTGCTATATGAAACATTTATTCAAACAGCGGATTATTTTTATATAAAAGAAAGAATATTGAAACAAAATAATGAAATAAATATATTTGATAGATTTTATTTTTCCATTTATGCATATCAAAAAGTATTATTAGAAAAAGAATATGGTTTATCATGCAAACCTCTTTTAAAAGATTTGATATCAATATTGAAATTTAATAACCTGAAGATTGATTTAGTTTTTTATTTTGTTGATGAAAAAAATGTTTATATAGAAAGAGCTCAAAAACGAGATAATATTAAATATTCAAAATATGAAATTGAAACATTGAAACTTTTTGAAAAAGAACTTGAAAAGATTATTATGCATCAGCCCGATTATAAAGTGATAAAAATATTCAATGAAAATAAAGATATTGTAGTAGCAAATATCGTGAATGAAGTTATAAGTATTTATAAAGGTAAAGGAAAGTAATAATGTTTGTAATCATAAGCGGCGTGTCGGGCACTGGCAAAACGACACTAATAAATGAAGTGTTAAATAATAATAATAATTTTGAATATCCAAGATGTGTTACCACTAGACCAAAGAGAACAACAGATAGAGAAGATAGATATATATTTACATCTTTGACAGATTTTAAAAACTATATATTAAGTGATGAATTATTAGAGTATCAGCTATATAAAAATAATTATTATGGTACTTTAAAAGAAAGTTATTACCAAATACAAAATAATAACAAAACAGCAATTACTGATATGGGATATGAAGGTATAATAAGCTTAAAGTCAAAAATAGACAATGTTATAAATATTCTGATTGATACCGATTTAAATCTGGTTGCTGATAGAATGATTCAACGCGGTGAGAGTATTGAAATAGTAAAAAAACGACTAGAGAATATAAAAAAAGAGTATGATGCATTACTTAGTATTTCAGACTATGTAATAAATAATAATTGTAGCATAAATAATACACTTCAAGAATTTACAAAGGTTTTAAAGAAAGGAAGAGTTATAAAATGAAATTAATTTTAGCAAGTACATCAAAATTAAAGAATGAAATATTAGATAAAGTGAGAATGAAACATGAAAGCATAAATAGCGATTTTGAGGAAAAGTCATCAAATAAAAATAATGTCTATAAATATGTTAAGGATTTATCATTTGGCAAAGCAAAAAGCGTAGAAGAAAAAGTTGGACAAGCAATTATACTAGGAATAGATACCATTGTTTATGCAAATGAAAAAATATTAGAAAAGCCAAAATCGTTAGAAGAGGCAAAACAAAATTTAAAAAGTTCCGCTGGAAAAACTACATCTGTAATCACTGGAATTACTTTGATTAATAAATATAATAATGAAATAGTACAAGATTTTCAAGAAACTAAAATTACTTTAAATAATATAAGCGATGAGGATATTGAATTTTATATAGAAAATGAACCAGGTGTTTTGTACGCATCAGGTTTTATTGTAGAAACAATAGTATCTAATTTTGTAAAAAGTATAGAAGGAAGTTTTTATAATATTTTAGGTGTACCAGTGGAAAAAATATATGAACATCTTACAAAATGGAATATACATCTTAAAGATTTAGAAAAAGAATAGTTGATATTTAAACTATTCTTTTTCTATAAGAAACTTAGTTAAATTACTAGGTTCTTTTTCATTAACAATAATATCATAAATAAGATTAATAATGGGCATCTTGATCTTTTTATTTCTAAGAAGTTTTTTTATAGAGTATAGTGTATATAATCCCTCTATTGTAGTATTCTTTATATAATTATTAATTTCCTCTTTACTTTTACCTTCACCTATTAACTTGCCTAAAGTATAATTTCTACTTTTAGTACTAGTACAAGTAAGCAATATATCACCAAATCCAGCAAATGATAAAATAGTTTTCTTATTACCACCTAATGCCTTAATCAAAGCTTTAATATCATGTAGAGATTCAGTAATAAACATAGTACTCGTAGATATTGGGTATCCCATACCATCAAGCATACCAGAAGCTATAGCAATAACATTTTTAATAGAACCACATATTTCAGTACCAATAATATCTCTAGTATGTCTTATCTTAACATAATCATTAGCCATTGCCTTAGTAATAATATTTTTAGTATAATTACTTCTTGAAGCTAAACTAAATCCGATAGGTACATTGTTGATAATATCTTCAGCAAAAGTACCACCAGATATAACGCCTATATTTAAAGTATCAATGTTATTTCTAATAATATCATATAAAAATAAACAAGAGTTTTGTTCTATACCTTTTGAAGCAATACAAATAACTTGATTACTTTTAAAATATTTATTTAATTCCTTTGAAGTGCTACCAACAAACTTCGCAGGTACTGCCACTACTATAATATCAGTATTAAGAACTACTTCTTTCATATCGGTAGAAATAATAATATCACTAGGAATATTATAATTTATTTTATCACTCTTTCTATTTTTAATTAACATATCTTTTTCATCTTCACTATTAGTCCACATCTTAATATTACATTTATTATTATAAAAAATACTAGCTAGAGCCATACCAAATGCTCCAGTACCTAAAATACTAATTTTCACTAATTATCATCTTCTTTCCTATTTCAATATCAAAATAATTACTTGGGGTTTCAAATACTTTTCTTACGTTCTTCTTTGGCAGTATTACTTTATTCTTACCTAAATCTTTATAATAATACAAAATATTATTATCTTTATCACACATAATAACATCTATATTTTCTTTCATAAAAAAAGTATGAATACTATTACATCTATCAAATAAAAGAGCTTTATCAATATTCTTAGTAAACATAAATCCCTTTAGTCTACTAAAAAAAGATTTACATTCATATAATACTATTTCTTTATCATTATATAATAGTCTCATTCTATCACCATAATCTAATTATATAAATAACTAAGTAAAAAAGCAAGTCCTTGATAAAAAAATATATTTATGGTAATATATATCTGGAGGAAATAAAATGAATAGAAAAGGATTTACTTTAATAGAATTACTCGCAGTGATTGTTGTATTAGGACTAGTATTATTAATATCAGTACCAATAATTTCTGATGCTTACACCAAAAGTAAAATTAAGTCAGAAGAGGTATTTGTAGATAGACTTACGCAGGCAATTGATAGTTATGTTAAACTAAATAGCGATACAATGAGTTTTAGTTGTAAAAGTGATAGGTGTGAGGGAAGAAAAACTGAAAATGGTAAAGAGTATGATATTACTTATCAAAAAGGTGTCATAACTATAAATGATATTATAAAAGATGGTATATTAACACAAAAAGATTTTGTTAATGCTGGTAATAAAAAAACTACATGTAATACTGCTGCTGAAGTAGAGGTATACAAAGACAGTGATTTTGTATACTGTTATAAAGTGCATAAAGATAGTTTAGGATGTCTTACAAAGGAGTATAAGTCTACTATTAAAGGAGATTACGCCATAGACACTTGTGAATGGAAGTAAAGAAAGTCAGGGATAATTATTATGATAATAATTTTAAGTATAATATTTATAATAATAGACCAAGTATCTAAATTAATAGTTATAAATACTCTAAGTAAGACAAAATCAGTTGAAGTAATAAAATCATTTTTCTATTTAACATATACAAATAACAATGGAGCAGCTTTTAGTATACTAACAGGTAAAAGAGTGATTCTAATTATTGTAACCCTTATTGTTATAGGAATATTAATATATTATATAAGAAAAACAAAAGTAAAAGAAAATATAAATAAAATAGCCTTATCCCTTGTAATAGGAGGTTCTATAGGTAATCTGATCGATAGAATAGTAAGAGGAGCAGTAGTAGACTTTCTAGATTTTAAAATATTTGGATATAATTATCCAATATTCAATCTAGCGGATACTTTCATAGTACTAGGAGTATTTCTCTTACTAATAAGCATGTTTAGAAAGGACAAAAATAATGATCGTAGACATAAATAATATCGGAAAAAGAATAGATAAATATCTTTGTGATAATACTGAATACACAAGAAGTAAAATACAAAAAATGATTGAAACAGGAAATATTTTAGTAAATGGAAATAAAGTAAAAGATAGTTATAAAGTAAAAGAAAATGACAATATAGAAATAACTGAGTTAATTGAAGAGACAGATATATTACCAGAAAATATACCATTAGATATCTATTACGAAGATGATGACTTGATCGTAGTAAATAAACCAAGTGGTATGGTAGTACATCCTGCTCCAGGTAACCGTGCAGGAACTCTTGTTAATGCCCTTTTATATCACACTAAAAATCTAAGTACTATTAATACCTTAATAAGACCGGGTATAGTTCATAGAATAGATGCTGATACTTCAGGATTGTTACTAGTGGCTAAGAATGATAGAGCACACAATATCCTCGCGGATGCTATTGCTAAGAAAGAAGTAGTAAGAGAGTATATAGCTCTTGTAGAGGGTATTATTAAGGAAGACACTGCTACTATTGATGCACCAATAGGAAGAGATACTAATAATAGAAAGAAAATGTGTGTAACCAGTGAAAACTCCAAAGAGGCTATAACTCATTTTAGAGTGATAGAAAGACTAAACAACGCTACTTTAATTAGATGTAAACTAGAAACAGGAAGAACTCATCAAATAAGAGTACATCTAAATTATATAGGTCATCCTATCGTAAATGATCCAGTGTATGGTAAGAAAAAATTAATAGATGAAAAATTCGGTCAAATGCTTCATGCTGAAAAGATAGGCTTTGTTCACCCAACTACCAAAGAATATATGGAATTTACTGCTCCAGTACCAGATAGATTTAAAGAAATATTAGATGGGTTCAGATAAAAACTATCCAAAAAGTAAAAAATTTAGTTAAAATAAAAGACAACAAATTGCATAAATGATATAATGACATTATCAACCACTTACTAAAGAAAAATATATTTATTTGAGCATATTATACTTAGGTATATATGCTCGTTTTTTATTAGATAAAAAATGAAAAGATGAAATTATAAATAGCGAAAATGTAGTCGCTACAAATTTTAAAGGAGGCGAATTCGATACATTTAAAAAAGGAAAGGGTAGTAATAAGTTTAAAATATGAGCACCTTATATTAAAATCCACTGAATAAAAATCTCTAAAAGTATTCATAATGAATATGAAAGGAGATTTTTTATTATGTCACGCCATAAAGTAGAAATTACTGGTGTGAATACTGCGAATATAAAAGTTTTAACAACTACTGAAACTATAGAATTATTTAAAAAGATGAAGGAGGGGGACCCATTTGCTAGAGATGACTTAATAAATGGTAATTTAAAACTAGTATTAAGTATCTTAAGAAAGTTTAATGGTAAAGTAGATAACCTAGATGATTTATTTCAAGTGGGGTGTCTAGGACTAGTAAAAGCCATTGACAATTTTGACACATCCTATGATGTAAAATTATCTACTTATGCCTGCCCTATGATTGAGGGAGAAATAAAAAGGTATTTAAGAGATAACAATAGTATTAGAATATCACGTAGTATTAAAGATTTAGCCTATAAAACCTTAAAACTAAAAGAAGAACTAGCAGTAGGTAGTAAAGAACCAACAAATGCTGAAATAGCCAAAATACTTAATGTAACAGAATATGATATTCGCGAGGCCCTAGATTCCCTAAGAGATCCAGTAAGTATGTATGAACCAATATATAATGATGGAGGCGATACCATATATCTATATGATCAAATAGCAAATAAAGAAGAAGAATATGGACTTGATAGTAGGCTCGCTCTAGAAAGAGCCATGAATAACCTCAAAGATAGAGAAGTAAACATTCTAAATGAGCGTTTTATCATTGGAAAAACCCAAATGGAAATAGCAGAAGAACTCGGAATATCACAGGCCCAAATATCAAGAATAGAAAAAAATGCCATAAATAATTTAAAAAAACATATAAAATAGTTACAAAACCATCTAATGTATGATACAATTAACTAGGAGGGTTATGTAATGATTAAAGAAATACTAAACAAGTTTAATATCGAAGGTGAACTAATAAATATTACTGAGAATCATTCAGGAAACATAAACAAGACCTTTGTAGCAACATTCAAAAGAAAAGATGGAAGTGAAAGAAAATATTTAATTCAAAAAATAAATACCACAGTTTTTGCAGAACCATATAAATTAATGAAGAATATTGAAGGTGTAACTGCCTATTTAAAAAGACAAATGATAAAAAATGGAGATACCACCCATCAAGTACCTGAAGTAATAAAAACAAAAGATAACAAGTCACTATGCTATGTTAATGATGAAACAGGTACAAGAAAATATTATCGTATCTATGAGTTTATAGAAAATGCAGTATCATACGATCAATCACAAGATAAAGAAATAGTTTATAATACAGGTAAAGCCTTTGGAAATTTTCAAAGATTACTAGGAAACTATCCAATGTCTAAGCTCGAGGAGACCATCAAAGATTTCCACGATACCAAGAAAAGATATGATAAATTAATGGATGATATTAAGATAGATTCTGAAGGTAGAGTAGCCGAAGTAGCAAATGAAATAGTATTTATTCTTATGCGCGAAGATATTTGCTCATTAATAATGGACGACTTAGGTACAGAAGAAATACCATATCGTGTAACACATAATGATACTAAAGTAAATAATGTCATGATGAATAAAGATACTGGTGATTTTCTAGCGGTAATAGATTTAGATACTGTTATGCCAGGTAGTATGTTATTTGACTATGGTGATGGAATAAGATCAACAGCTTGTACTGCTAAAGAAGATGAACATGACTTATCTAAAGTAAAAATGGATTTAGACTTATTTAAGGCTTATACTGATGGATACTTAAGTGAAATGTCTGAAAGCTTAACTTATGAAGAACTATCCTTAATGGCAGAGTCAGTAAGAATAATGACATTAGAACTAGCTATAAGATTTTTAAATGACTATATAAATGGTGATACTTATTTCAAAACAGACTATGATAAACAAAACTTATATCGTACAAGGGCCCAAATAGCCTTAGTAAAGGATATTGAATCAAAATTAGATTTAATGGATAGCTATATTAAAGAGAGTTATAGTGAAAAATATAATGGAAAATATGCAAGGGTACTAAAAAGATAGTACTCTTTTTATATAAATAAACATATATTTTTATAGGTGATATAATGCGATTATCAGAATTACAAACAAAAGAAATAATAAATATGTCTACAGGTAAAAGACTAGGTTTAATAATAGATGTAATTGTAGATAATACTGGTTTAATAAAGTCGTTGATACTTGAAGAAAAGAAAGGCAAAAGATTCTCTAGAGAAGAGTATGAGTTAGATTGGAGTCAAATAGCCAAAATAGGAGATGACATAATTTTAGCTAAAGACAAAGTATAATAATTATGTTCACTAAGAGCCTATATAAATATAGTCTCTTTAGTGTTTATTTGAGCCAAATTATTGTCTCAAATAAAAATATCAGCCATATCAGTCTATAAAAGTCCTACCGCCATTTGATTAGTAATAAATAAATATAAAGAAAAGTATACTCAAAATACTTAAACTATGATACAATAAATATAGAAAAGGTGGTATAAATGAATAAAAAAGGATTTACATTAATAGAATTACTCGCAGTAATTGTAGTATTAGGAGTAGTACTACTATTAGCTATGCCTAGTATTTTAGATTCGATAAATGCCAGTAGAGACTCATCATATAAAATACTTATAGGTAATATTAAGACAGCCGCAGAGACATACTATCAAGAATGTGAGTATGGTGATTTAAGTGATGAAAGTAAGTATGGAGTTTATGCTTGTACTATAGATAATAATACCATTAACACCACAATAGGAGCTCTTGCCAATACAGGCATATTAAAAGTATCCGCAGATGACTCGGGCTCCTTGATTGTTAAAGATCCAAGAGATACCACTAAAAATCTAAACAGTTGCGAGATACAAATAAAAAAAAGTGTAGATAATAAATTTAAAGTAACATATCAAATAAATGGTAGTACCCAAGATGGCTGCCCAACAACTGAAGATTTACAATGAGGAAGTGACTAATATGCAGTTAATAGGAAATAGTTGGGATAGTATTCTAAATGAAGAATATCAAAAAGATTATTTTAAGAAAATAGTATTATATATAAACAAAGCCTATAAAGAAAGACCTATCTTTCCTCCTAAAAATTACATACTAAGAGCCTTATCATTAACAGATTATAATGATGTAAAAGTAGTAATATTAGGACAGGATCCATATCATGGAGTAGGTGAAGCCAATGGATTAGCCTTTTCAGTAAATGATGGAATCAAATTACCACCATCACTTCAGAATATATACAAAGAATTAAATAGCGATTTAAATATACCAATAAGTACCAAAGGTGATTTAACATGTTGGGCTAAAGAAGGAGTATTACTTTTAAATACCGTTTTAACTGTAGAAAAAGATAGACCTGCTTCACATAAAAATCTTGGGTGGGAAAACTTTACTGATGCTATCATAAAGAAAATAAATGAAAAAGATACTCCAGTAGTATTCATACTATGGGGTAACTTTGCCAAAAGTAAAAAGAACTTAATAACAAATCCGAAACATTTAATAATAGAATCATCTCATCCATCACCATTTTCTTGTAATTATGGTTTCTTTGGTAGTAGACCATTTTCTCGTACTAATAAATTCCTAAGAGAAAATAATATTAAAGAAATAGATTTCACAGTAAAATAAGCATAAATGAATTTAAATAGGATATCTTAATATTGGTGACAATATTATGTACTATTTAAATTCATTTTTATTATATGGACTATTAGGCTTCATTATGGAAAGTACACTATTTAAAATATCAGAACCATCAAGAGTAAGCGGAGTCTTGTATGGACCTATAACTCTAGTATATGGTCTTGGAGGAATAGCCCTAACATTAGCAGATAAATATATTTTAAGCAAAATAAAATGTAATAAAGTATTAAAAATAATATTATCTTTTATAATTTTAGCACTTATCTTAACCACAGTAGAATTTTTATCTGGCTATCTATGTAAATTAATATTCAATACAGAAATGTGGAATTATCATAACAAACCTTATCACATAGGAAAATATATTTGCCTTGAATATATACCATTATGGGGATTATTAGGAACATTAATTATCTATGTCTTAAAGCCATTTTTTGATAAAATAATAAAATTAATACCAAAGGAGGCTACATATTTATCATATCTAATAATGATCTTAGATATAATAATAACATTATTTACTAAATAAAAAAGACTATAATTTAAAATCATCATAGTCTTCATCACTCATATCTTTTCTATCAAAGAATAGTTTTTCTTTATATTTACAAAGCATAGCCACTATATTAGAAGGGAATTTCTTAATTAAAGTATTATATGTAGTAATATTATCATTATAGTAGTCAGTAGAATTATCTACTTTGGCATCAATATCTTTTATTTCCTTAATAATTTTTTTAATCTCATCACTCTTATCAATTTCAGGATAAGTACTTTTAAGTCCCTCTAACTCAATAGAAGCTTTTTTTAATATTCTATATAGTTCAAAATTACCAATTTTTCTACTTCTTAATTTAACTATATCGCCAAATATTTCTTCATCTTTATCTATATTACTCTTGACAATGGGAATGGCCCTATTGATTAAATCATATTTACTTCTAAGACAATTATCAATAATAGATTCAACTTCATTTATTCTTATAACATAGTCTTGAAACTTATTATATATAGTAGCATAAAAAATAATCATAGCACAAATAATAACAATTATAACCAAAATAATAATTAATAAACTTTCCATATTGTCACATCCTAAAAAAATTATATCAAAAAACTATATCTTTTTCAAGTGCTAATATGACAAAAAATAATACCGAAGTATTATTTTTAACTAAAATCTTTTATAAAATTAATAGGCTCATCAAAAGTAACAAAGTCTAGGTAAATCATAAGTACTAAATACCATTCCCCAGTATTAGGATTAGACATGATTACATGATCTCTACCAGACTGCTCTATAATACCTTCAAATACTCTATCTTGCCATAAAGTAGAACCAGGCACAGTAACATGAAGTTTTGCTTTCTTACCTCTATTCAATCTTAAAATATTTTCTATATATGATTGTTCAGAAGTAAGTGGATTAACCATAGTTTGCGTTTGTTCATAACTAGGAATAGATTGTTGATTAGGAACAGTATTGTTATTAAGTCCCACTCCAGGAAAAACAGGATTTTGATAATAACCACCATTATTCATATATTTTCACCTCTAATTAAATATATGATGTACATTTGACTATATAACTAAAAATAATGTCAAATAAAAGAATAAAAGTTTACAATAAACAAAAAACTTCTTATAATAAAAATGAGGTGATGTATAAATGAATACAAGAATAGGAATATCAAATAGACATGTTCATTTAACTAGAGAAGATGTAAATATTTTATTTGGCAATAATTACGAATTAACTAAAAGAAATGATTTAGACCAACCAGGTCAATATGCCGCTAATGAAACAGTAACACTAAAAACAGCCAAAAACATAAAAGAAGGAGTAAGGGTAGTAGGACCAATAAGAAGTTATACTCAGGTTGAAGTATTAAATTCTGATAAAGAATATTTTGATATTAATCCTCCAGTAAGAAATTCTGACGATTTAGATAATTCTGAAGAAATAACAATAATAGGGCCAAAAGGACAAATAACAAGAAAAAATATATGTATAATTGCCAATAGACACATCCATATTAATACTAGAGATAAAGATAATTTCTATGAAGATGAAATAGTAAAAGTAAAAGTAGGAGATACTATTTTAGATAATGTTCATATCAAAATAGCGGATTCCTATGCTACATCTTTCCATATAAATAAAGATGATGCTATAAATCACCATATAGAAGCTAGTATGACAGGAGTCATTATAAAGGAGGATTAATATGTTCTCTAATACCAAAAAAATATTAAAAAGAGCCAATAAAGAAGTAATTTTAAAAACAATTACTTCTCTTTTTATTCAAAGTCTAGCCTTAATAATACCAGTTTTTTGGAGTAAAACAGTAAATGAAGTAACTGATACCAATTATAAAGTAGGATATTATCTAATAATAATAACAACTCTTCTTACTATATTTTATTATTTTTGGTCATACCTAAATCAAAAAACATGGTTTAGACTATACAACAAACTATATAACGAATATACATTAGAAACAATATCAGAAACAAACAGCATAAACAGAATAAATTTAGGAGAATATACCAATATCTTGAATAATGATATAGATATAATATGTAATTTTTTTTGTAACTTAGTAACAAGAATACTTCAGGTAATAGAATTCTTTGTAATATATGCTTATTTTCTAAGCTTTAACTTCATAATATTTTCCATTACTGTCATAATATCAATATTAATGGTAATAGTATATTTTAAATCAGGTAAAAAAGTTCAAGATCTAAATATTAAGAGAAAAGCTACTTTAGACAGTAAAACGATAATGCTTCATAAATTATATTCCTCTCTAGCAAATAAAAAAAGCAATACCAATAGTATTATAAGTTTATTTACCAAAGATAATAAAGCCTATCTAAGAGCAAATTATAACTATAATGTCATAATACAAGGTATAATATTTATCGTACTAGGTATCATAGAATTATCAAAATACTTTATTATCTTTTATGCAGTATATTTAGTAAAAATGGGTATGATAGAAATAGGAACTATTCTCTTAATATATAGTTATTATGATAACATAATAAATAATTTCAATGTTCTAGGAACAATAACTGCCGATTATCAAAGTTTCATAGTATCATTAAAAAGACTAAATAAAATATCATCACTATCAAGTAGCGTTGCCAAATAAAAACTATTATGTTAAAATAATTTTGTGATTTATATGAAGAAATTATTAATAAAACTAATTAAAAAATATCAGAGTATACCTTTTAAATCTCATGATAGTTGTAAGTTTATTCCCACTTGCTCAAACTACATGATCGAAGCCTTAGAAACTCATGGTTTAATAAAAGGATTATATCTAGGGACAAAAAGACTATTGAAATGTAACACTTTTACTAAGAAGAAATACACTTACGATCCTGTTCCCAAAAAATAAAAAAGCGAACTACTAGTAGTAGCTCGTTAAATTAAATATTAGAATAAAAATTATCGCTTTAAATGCTTATTTTTAACTTGTACTGGTTCATTTTCGGTAAAAACAGCATCCTGAACCTTCGCATTTAATAATTGAATAATCATATTAACTTCTTCTTGTGACCTATATCCTAAAATTTTAACAAGAAAATTAGCCATTTCCTCAGGACTATTATAACGTCGTTTATAATCATATCCACATTCACAAGGAACTTCTTCACATTTTAAACAACCATATAGTGACATTTTATTTTCCCCCCTCAAACAAATTATAATTAAATTGGCAGGGGATGAGAGAATCGAACTCCCAACAGTGGTTTTGGAGACCATTATTATACCATTTAACTAATCCCCTAATAATTGGTACAAATAGATAATACCATAAAACTATTTAAAAGTAAACATTTTTAAACAAAATAATATTCAAATATGAAATGCTGGCTTATATATAATAGATATGGCTGATATTTTATTTTTAGACCCAGGCTAAAAATAACACCCTAAGATTACAAGCTTAGGGTGAACACATAAATATTTATTTATATTCAATATTAATCATTTTAGCATGAACAGCAACTCTCTTAGTACCAGTATTATCACAAGTAGATAAAGTAAGTATTTTATCATCAGTAGTAACATCAATACCAAAGTCATACACACTTCTACCCTTTAAAGTGTTTAAAAATTTATCATAAGGTTCAGTTCTAAAATTAGTTTTAAGATAATATACTTCAGGTTCTATAGTATAAACAGAAAATACTTTCCATACAGTATTAGATGTAGGAGTAGATATTTTAATATAATAATTATTACTATTATTAAGATATCCACTATAAAGCATATTAGGAATAGAACCAAACATTGTCTTATTATTCATATTATGCCCATATATTATAGTATTTCTACCAAAGTCTTTAAAATCAACTCTATAATCAGCAAAGACCCATCCTCCAGCATTACTTCTTTTATTAAAAGCATGACTCAAATAATAATCATTATCCTCTGCTTGTACGATAGGGTAATTAACCTTAGTACCATCAACCTTAATCCAACCAACAGTATCAGGATTCTTTTTTAATAATTCAGTAAAATTAACTTCCATAAATGGAACATTCATATAATCCCAATAATCATTTGGATAATAAACAGGAGCATTATTCTCACTTGTATTATCAGATGGCTTTTCGGGCTCAGGTTCAGGAACTGTCTGATTATTATTATCTTTATCTTCCTTTTCAATTATATCAGTAGAATTAATAATATCATTAGATAAATATTTGATTTTTAATCCTTGAACATACCATCTACTAATCAAAAAAACACAAACGAGGTAAATAGCAAAAGTAGTACCAACAATCGCAAATGATATTTTTTTATTTTGCTTAGATATTTTCTTCTTTTCTTTTTTACCAAATATATAAATAATCCCCAAAACAAAATACTTAGGAATCAAAGTAATAATATTGTATAAACCAATAAAGAAGTATTTAAAAAATTTAATAACAAATTTTATTAAAGAAACAATGCCTAAATAAAATATCTTAAAAAAATACATACTAAACACCTCCTATTTATTCTCATATTAATTATAACAGAAAAGAAAAAAAGTAACAAGTTATTGAATAAAAAAAAAATATATTGTATAATAAGGCTGAAACGAAGGTGTATAAACATGAATGACATAAAAGTTGGTGACAAACTAGAAATTCACTGCTACAAACACAATGGTAAAATAGATCGAATAAGTGGTGAAGCATTAGTTTTAGACGTAGCAGAAGATTATTTAGTATGTGCAAATAACAAAGTAAAGATAACGGAAAGCGATGGTAAAACTCATAGGACAAAAGAAACAGCAATATTATTTTTTTATAAAAACGAATGGTTTAATATATTAGCTCAGTTAAAAAAGTTTGGATTATTCTATTACTGCAATATAGCCACTCCATATATAATAGATGATAACGTTATCAAATATATTGATTATGACTTGGACCTAAGAGTATTTCCAAATGGTAGTTTTAAAGTACTAGATAGAAATGAATACAAATATCATAAAAAACAGATGCATTATTCTAACAGATTAGATTTTATATTAAAGTATGAATTAGGTAGTCTAATAGAAAGAGTAAGAATAAAAAAAGATCCATTTAATAAAAAAGCTATTGAAAAGTACTATGAAAAGTATTTAGAATTATTAAAAAAAGAGGATAAAACAGAAGAAAATAATATTAATTAGTCATAAAAATAAAAAAAAGTAAGAAAAAACAAAAAAACACTTTACAAAGTAAAAATAAAGTGATATGATACATAACGTTGAAACGAAAAAGGGTTTCAATGAAGTATCTTTGAAAATGATGTAAACTTTCTTAACGTTCAGTATATATTATATATGAGAAAGAATGTTAAGTTTTTATTTTTTCTTCATCAAAATTGCAAAAATGAAAAAAAATAAAAAAATTTTCAAAAAACACTTTACAAAGTAAAAATAAAGTGATATTATACATTACATGTGATGCAGAAAGAAGCGTTGCAAAATGTATCTTTGAAAAATAAAGTGGAAACATTTTAATGCTGTGGCATATAATAAAATAAAGATAGAAAGCATTGATTGATCACTTTTTATTTTGCTTAAAAAAAATTAAAAAAAGTGAAAAAAAAGGTTGACAATGTCGAATATCTTTGGTATATTATTAATGCACTGCAAAAAAAGATGCAGATGAGAAAAAAGTTCTTTGAAAACTGAGCAAAATGTCAATTTTGAGTAGCTAGGAAATTATAACTTATTAATTATTAAAAATTAAATTTTTATTGAGAGTTTGATCCTGGCTCAGGATGAACGCTGGCGGCATGCCTAAGACATGCAAGTCGAACGAGATGGCCCAGTGAAGGTTGCGTGCTTGCACAAGACTGAATCTGGATCACCATCTAGTGGCAGACGGGTGAGTAACACGTGGGTGACCTACCTTTTCGTTGGGGATAACAGTTGGAAACGATTGCTAATACCGAATAAAATATAAGAGCCAATTTTATATTGAAAGGAGCCTTTAAAGCTTCGCGATTAGATGGGCCTGCGGCGTATTAACTTGTTGGTGAGGTAACGGCTCACCAAGGTAACGATGCGTAGCCGAACTGAGAGGTTGATCGGCCACACTGGGACTGAGACACGGCCCAGACTCCTACGGGAGACAGCAGTTAGGAATATTCGTCAATGGGGGAAACCCTGAACGAGCAATGCCGCGTGAGTGATGACGGTCCTTTGGATTGTAAAACTCTGTTGTATGGAAAAAATGACTAGGTTAGGAAATGAACCTAGTGTGATGGTACCATACCAGAAAGCCCCGGCTAACTACGTGCCAGCAGCCGCGGTAATACGTAGGGGGCAAGCGTTATCCGGATTTATTGGGCGTAAAGCGTGTGTAGGCGGTTTGTTAAGTTTAAGATTAAAGCCTGGGGCTCAACTCCAGTTCGTCTTAAAAACTGGCAGACTAGAGTACGGTAGAGGCAAACGGAATTTCTAGTGTAGCGGTGAAATGCGTAGATATTAGAAGGAACACCAGTGGCGAAAGCGGTTTGCTGGGCCGTTACTGACGCTGAGGCACGAAAGCGTGGGGAGCAAATAGGATTAGATACCCTAGTAGTCCACGCCGTAAACGATGAGTACTAAGTGTTGGGGTTTCCCAGTGCTGAAGCTAACGTATTAAGTACTCCGCCTGAGTAGTACGGTCGCAAGGCTGAAACTCAAAGGAATTGACGGGCACCCGCACAAGCGGTGGAGCATGCTGTTTAATTCGAAGCTACGCGAAGAACCTTACCTAGACTTGACATCCCTGGCAAAGCTATAGAAATATAGTGGAGGTTACCCAGGTGACAGGTGGTGCATGGTTGTCGTCAGCTCGTGTCGTGAGATGTTCGGTTAAGTCCGCTAACGAGCGCAACCCTTATCCTTAGTTGCTAACATTTAGTTGAGAACCCTAAGGAGACTGCCGGTGACAAACCGGAGGAAGGTGGGGATGACGTCAAATCATCATGCCCCTTACGTCTAGGGCTACAGGCGTGCTATAATGGCTGGTACAATGAGACGCAATACTGTGAAGTGGAGCAAATCTATAAAGCCAGTCTCAGTTCGGATTGAAGTCTGCAACTCGACTTCATGAAGCTAGAATCGCTAGTAATCCCAAATCAGAATGTTGGGGTGAATACGTTCCCGGGTGTTGTACACACCGCCCGTCATGCCATGAAAGTTTGTAATACCCGAATGTGGTAGCCTAACCTTTTTAGGAGGGGGCCATTTAAGGTAGGACAAGTGATTGGGGTAAAGTCGTAACAAGGTATCCCTACGAGAACGTGGGGATGGATCACCTCCTTTCTATGGAGAAATAGAAAAACCGTATCTAGCTACTTGTATATTTTGCTTAGTTTTGAGAGAATTATTCTCTCATAATAGTTCTTTGAAAACTTGATAATGTGGTAGTCTTATTGTAGTCGCAATAAGACGATTAAGATTTTAAAAATCTCAATCAAATTAGGATAATAATTTTAATGGTGATTAAATTTGTAAGGGCGTATGGTGGATGCCTTGGCATTAGAAGCTGATGAAGGACGTGACTAACTACGATATGCTTCGGGGAGATGTACGTAATCTTTGATCCGGAGATTTCCGAATGGGGGAACCCACTAGTGGTAATGCACTAGTATCGTATAATGAAAACATAGTTATACAGAAAGCAACCCAGTGAACTGAAACATCTTAGTAACTGGAGGAAAAGAAAGAAAAATCGATTTCCTTAGTAGTGGCGAGCGAAACGGAAAGAGCCCAAACCGACTTTAGAGTCGGGGTTGTAGGACCTCTACTTAAGAGTTACAAATTCACAATATAGTTGAACTATTCTGGAAAGTTTGGCAAAACAAGGTGATAGCCCTGTAAACGAAATATTGTGAACTCTTTGAGGTATCCTGAGTACAACGAGACACGTGGAATCTTGTTGGAATCTGCGGGGACCATCCCGCAAGGCTAAATACTCTCTAATGACCGATAGTGAACAAGTACCGTGAGGGAAAGGTGAAAAGAACCCCGGGAGGGGAGTGAAATAGAAACTGAAACCGTATGCTTACAAAAAGTTCGAGCACATTAATGTGTGAGAGCGTGCCTTTTGCAGAATGAACCGGCGAGTTATTGTATTATGCAAGGTTAAGTCGAACAGATGGAGCCGAAGCGAAAGCAAGTCTGAATAGGGCGCTTTAGTATGATGCAATAGACCCGAAACCGAGTGATCTAGCCATGAGCAGGTTGAAGTTGGGGTAAGACCCAATGGAGGACCGAACCGATATGCCCGGAAACGCGTACGGATGACTTGTGGTTAGCGGAGAAATTCCAAACGAACTCGGAGATAGCTGGTTCTCCCCGAAATAGGTTTAGGCCTAGCCTTGATTGAATCTGCCCGGAGGTAGAGCACTGAATGTGCGATGGCGTCGTCTAGATGTACTGAGTACAATCAAACTCCGAATGCTGGGTAGTACTAATCAGGAGTCACTGTATGGGTGATAACGTCCATACGGGAGAGGAAAAGAATCCGGATCGCCAGCTAAGGTCCCAAAATTTGTGTTAAGTGGGAAAGGATGTAGAGTTGTCAAAACAGCTAGGAGGTTGGCTTAGAAGCAGCCACCCTTTAAAGAGTGCGTAATAGCTCACTAGTCGAGTGACACTGCGCCGAAGATGTACCGGGGCTAAACACAATACCGAAGCTGCGGACTTGTACTTATGTGCAAGTGGTAGGGGAGCGTTCTAAGGGCTGTGAAGGTAGACCGTAAGGACTGCTGGAGCGTTTAGAAGTGAGAATGCCGGTGTGAGTAACGAAAATTGGGTGAGAATCCCATTCACCGTTTGACTAAGGTTTCCTGGGTAAAGTTCGTCTTCCCAGGGTTAGTCAGGGCCTAAGATGAGGCTGAAAAGCGTAGTCGATGGACAACAGGTTTATATTCCTGTACCACCTATGTAACTGATGGAGTGACGGAGAAAGCTAATGAGAGCCAGTTATTGGATTCTGGTCTAAGTGCGTAGGCTAGTATGTTGGGAAATCCGCAATACTATTACAGCTGAAACATGATGGGGAAGTGATCCTTCGGGTGAGCAAACTTTCATGATGCTACGCTTCCAAGAAAAGCTTCTAAGGCTAATTGCATAGGTGCCTGTACCGACAACCGACACAGGTGGTCAAGGAGAGTATCCTAAGGTGAGCGAGAGAACTATGGTTAAGGAACTCGGCAAAATGACCCCGTAACTTCGGGAGAAGGGGTGGTCTAGCGATAGACCCGCAGTGAATAGGCCCAGGCAACTGTTTACCAAAAACACAGGTCTCTGCTAACACGTAAGTGGATGTATAGGGGCTGACGCCTGCCCAGTGCTGGAAGGTTAAAGAGATTAGTTAGTATGACGCAAGTCGATAATACGAAGCTTTGAACTGAAGCCCCAGTGAACGGCGGCCGTAACTATAACGGTCCTAAGGTAGCGAAATTCCTTGTCAGGTAAGTTCTGACCCGCACGAAAGGCGTAATGATCTGGGTACTGTCTCAACCATAGACTCGGTGAAATCTTAATACCTGTGAAAATGCAGGTTACCCGCGACTGGACGGAGAGACCCCGTGGAGCTTTACTGTAGCTTGATATTGGAATTCGGTAAACTATGTAGAGCATAGGTGGGAGACTATGAGACTAAGGCGCCAGCCTTAGAGGAGTCACCATTGGAATACCACCCTTAGTTTATTGGATTTCTAACCTAGAGCCATTATCTGGTTCAGGGACAGTGTCTGGTGGGCAGTTTGACTGGGGCGGTCGCCTCCTAAAATGTAACGGAGGCGTTCAAAGGTTCCCTCAGAATGGTTGGAAATCATTCAAAGAGCGTAAAGGTATATAGGGAGCTTGACTGCGAGACCTACAAGTCAAGCAGGTGCGAAAGCAGGACTTAGTGATCAGGCGATTCAGAATGGAATGGTCGTCGCTTAACGGATAAAAGTTACCCCGGGGATAACAGGCTGATACCACCCAATAGTTCACATAGACGGTGGTGTTTGGCACCTCGATGTCGGCTCGTCATATCCTGGAGGTGGAGTCGCTTCCAAGGGTTGGGCTGTTCGCCCATTAAAATGGCACGCGAGCTGGGTTCAGAACGTCGTGAGACAGTTCGGTCCCTATCCGTCGTGGGCGCAGGAAAATTGAGGAGAGCTATCCTTAGTACGAGAGGACCGGGATGGACCTACCTCTGGTGTATCTGTTGTCACGCCAGTGGCAGTGCAGAGTAGCTATGTAGGGAAGGGATAAACGCTGAAAGCATCTAAGCGTGAAGCCCTCTCCAAGATGAGTTTTCCCATTGTTTAACAAGTAAAATCCCAGATAGACTAACTGGTTGATAGGCTAGAAGTGGAAGTGTAGCGATACATTGAGCGGACTAGTACTAATAGATTGAGGATTTAATCCCTAAATTATTTAATTTGATTTGAATATCCACATTATCATGTTTTCAGAGAACTATTAAACTATTAATTTAATAAATTATATTGGTGATATTTGCGAAGTGGTTCACCTGTTCCCATACCGAACACAGAAGTTAAGCACTTCAGCGCCGAAGATAGTGATTATTTGCTAAAATAGGTCGTTGCCAATATTTTTTTATGTCCAATTACTTTAAACATAAGTAGTTGGACTTTTTTGTATATATATTTAAAAATAATAAAATTTATGTTATTATACTTGTAGGTGATTTTTATGTCTATTAATATTAGAGAAAGGTTTAGAGAAAGAAAATTTTCATTTCTTTATATTAAAAAGAAGAAAAAAGAAAATGACAAATTAGGGATATTAAAAAAGAAAAAAGAAGATGAAAGTATATTCAAAATAATATTGTTTTTACCATTAATTTTCTTTGGCTTTATTAAGAATATCATAGATCATTTTTCAGGTGAAAATAGTGTACAAAGAAAAAGCATTACATTAAAAAAAGAAGAAATAAATAGAATAAATATTGAAAAAAATATAGTAATTCCAAATAATGGTTATATAAAAAACAAAACTATTAATGAAACAATAAAAAGTAAAATGAGTCAAAATAAAACTAAAAATAAACAAGCAATTCGATTAAAAAGTAATACTAACATTTCAACTAATAAGATTAGTAAGGTTAACAAAACAGAGAATATAAAGGTCATAGATAATATGGAGATATCAATAGCACTAAAAATAAAGAAAAAAATAAATAAGCTAAGTAATGAGTATGACATAATAGAAAGTGAAGCCTATTTAATAAAAAAGCATGGTAACGATAAAAATCTTTTAGAAAGAGCTACTGCTATAAAAAAAGAAATAGAAGTTCTTGAAGAAAAATTAAGTAAAATCAATAAAAACATCAATAATATTAAAGAAAATATCTTAATAGAACCCGAAACAATAAATGATGAAGATTTAGTAGAAAGTATAATTAAATACAAAGAGTTAATCTCTGATATTGAAGAAAGTAAATTGCCAAACAAAATAAAATTATTTGATGAATACAAAAAACTTACCATTAAATTGGAAGAATTAGGGATAAAAACAAAAAATCTCGAGGAAGAAACAAAGACAAGAGAAAAAGAATTATCGGAAAGAGATAGTAGATACAAAGAAGCTAAAGAAAAAATGCTAAATTTAGATGAAATTAATAATAGATGTGATGATATTATAAAAAATAATAAAATATATTTAGATAAACTATCATTAAAAATAGGAACAATAAATAAAACAAAATATACTAAGTATAAATTGCAAGGTCTAAATAACCTATTATCAATATCATTAAAATATATAGGATTACTATCATTAACACCTTTAAGAGGAATCCTTCCTGGAATAGCTGCAAAAACATATGCTACAAGAAAATTAGTAGGAAGTATGTATCACAGTCTTCATTATGAAAAACAAGAAAAAATAGTTTACTCATTTGAAAACTACAATTTAGAACTTAATAATAGAATTTGCAGTATAAGTACAGTAGAAGAAAACATAGATTTAGCTCTTCAAGATATCAACAATCTAAAAGGTGAGTTTAGAAATAAGTTTCTAAAATACAACCTTCCAGAGTATAGCGAAGCATATAAAAAAATAGAACTATTAGAGCAAGATGTTCTTAATAGTAGAAAGAAAACATTCCTAATAAAAAATAAACTAGTAGAAAATCAAAAAGTAAATAAAGAAACTTTGACCAAAGTTCGTAAATTAAACTCAAATAGCAAGTAAAAAAGAAAGATAATTTTATTCCTTATCTTTCTTTTCTTCTTTTTTTTCTTCTTTTATTTCTTTTTTGCTTTTAGATAACTTATCATTAATTTCAGTAGTGTTCTTGCAGATTGTTAATAATAATAAAGAAAATTCAAATCCAATTCTTGCAAGTAGATTTCCTAAAGTTAATTGAAGTAAGAAACCGATAAAGCTTATAGATATTAATGAGAATGAAGACAATGTAATATATATAGCCACAATCATATATAATATCTTAAGTAAGGTTTCTAATAACATTTTTTTGAATGTAAAGAAATCATATATCCAAGCCATAGTACCAGTAAACTTATGCTCATTTTGCTTTGTAAAGACAACAAAGTATAAAACAATACCACCAATTATAGCAAGTATAACAGATACAATCATCCATACCCCAGCGGCAGCTACACCTCCGAAATTACTAGAAAAACCATCATTACTTCCTAATAAACCATTTAATCCCATAATTTACCTCCCTTAATTAAGTATAACATTAAATTATAAAAAAAAGAACTATTTTTTTCATAATTTACAAATTTTAACATATCCTTTATTGAAAGGAAGAGTGATTATGAAACAAATTATACCATTCAAAAAAGAATTACCATTTAAAACAAAAGTTAGTGAAATTACCTCTATATCATTAGAAAGAGACATAGAGGTAACCGAGGACAAAGTAGTATCCGGAGCTTTCCACATAACTGGAGACTACAAAATGAATGAAGGTTCCATCAGCAGAGAAGACTTCTCATTTGATCTACCATTTGATATCACTTTAGATCCTAGATATGACATAAGTACTGTTAATGCCGATATTGAAGACTTCTATTACGATATAATCAATGAAGACACTTTAAAAGTAAATATTGACTTATTTATTGAGGCAGAGTATTTACCAGAAGAACCAGTAAAAGATGAACCAGAAGATCTATTAGCACCAAAAGAATCAAAAGAAGCTCCAGAAGAGACGTTAAGAACTCCAAGTACACCAATGGACATTCCAGAGGAGGACGATATAGTGCCAGAAAAAGCAGAAGTAAAATCACCAGATACCAGCAGTACTAAAGAATCAAGAGAAGAAACAATAAATATCGGAACAGATTTATTCTCCAACCTAGATAGCACAGAAACATATACAACATACTATGTCTACATTGTAAAAGAAGATGATACTCTCGAGAAGATACTTACTAAGTATGAAATATCCAAAGAAGACTTCGAAAACTATAACGATATAAACAATATTAAGCCAGGGGAAAAAGTAATAATTCCAAAAAAAGGTGAATAACAATCTACGCGAAATACTTACTAAGTATAATATTCCCATAAAAAAAATTACCATTCTATCAAATGCCAAAATAATAGATGACAAATTAGTGGTTAAAGAAAGAAAAAAAGATGACATAGAAAGAACATATAGCTATTTAAAATCCCGTTCCTTTGACTATTTTCCCGAACCAGTTGCTCTTGATAAAAAATACGAACTATACCCATACATTAAAAATAGTTATGAACCAAAAGAACAAAAAGCCATGGACCTAATATATCTTCTTAGTCTTCTTCACAGTAAAACTACATTTTATAGAGAAGTAGACATTGACCACAACAAAGAAATATACGAAACTACTATAAACAACTTAGACTATCTAAATAACTATTACACCAACTTAATAACATCAATAGAAAAAGAAGTATATATGTCGCCATCTTCATATTTAATAGCGAGAAATATAAATATAATATTTGAAAGCATCTATTATTCCAGAGACAAAATAGAAGAATGGTATAAACAAATAGAAGATAGCAAAAATGAGCGAGTGGTCAATATTCATAATAACATTACACTTGATCATTATATAAAAAGTGAGAAGCCCTATCTTATTAGTTGGAATAAAAGTAGAATAGATAGTCCTATATATGATTTATTATCCTTTTATAAGAATCACTATCTAGAATTAGACTTTGATGACTTATTCCATTACTACGAAAGTAGTTATCCATTAAAAGAAGAAGAAAGATTACTTTTATTCAGCCAGATAGCTATTCCCAGTAAGATAGAGTTAGAAAATGACGAATATAAAATGTGTATAAAAATAAATAAAATGATTGATTATTTATATAAAACTAGTAAACTAATAACGAACTATCAAAAAAAGTAAATGATAGTTCTCTTTCGTTTTATGAGATAGTTTTTTTTATTAATAACTATTCTTTTTTATTTACTTTACCTTCCTAAATTGATATAATTATTAAGAAGAAAGGATGTATCAAATGGAAGAAAATTTTGTCAAAGGAATGCTATATAAAGAAATATATCGTAATGAAATAAATAGCTACATGGTAGGACTATTCAAGGTAAAAGAAAGTACATTTTCCGAGTTTGAAGAAGGAGATGTAATAAATATTACTGGAACTCTTCCAAGACTTAGCGATAAAAAAGAATATATATTATATGGAGAAGTAGCTAATCATCCTAAATATGGTCTTCAAATGAATGTAAATAGTTTTAACATAAATGTTCCCACCAAAGAAGAAGAACTAATAACATTCCTATCAAGCGATCTATTTCCCATCGGAGAAAAAACAGCGGAAAAAATAGTAAGTATTCTAAAAGAAGATGTCATAAACAAAATACTCGAAGACAAATTTTGCCTCGTAGGAATACCAAGACTAACAGACAAAAAAATAAACAAAATATATGAAGTCCTAAAAGACTATCAAGATACATCCAGTATTGTAATAGAACTAACCAAGTTAGGTTTTGAAATGAAAGAATCCCTAAGCTTTTTAAACAAATACAATAATAAAATATTAGATACAGTAAATACTAATATATATGAACTAATTGAAACAGATGAAATGCCCTTTACCAAAATAGATGAAATAGCCATAGGAATGGGAATTAATGAAGAAGATGACCGCAGAGTAAAAGCACTAATAATATATGTCATGAAAAATCTCTGCTTTAACAATGGGGACACCTATCTAACCGAAGAAGAAATATCATTCAATTTATCCAGTTACGTTAGCATTACTCCAGAAAAGTTTGATTACCTAATTCTACAGTTAGTCCGTGAAGGTAAAATAGTTATTGAAGAAAAAAGATACTATCTAAAACATTTTTACGAAGCTGAAAAATACATCTGTGAAAAAATCTGCTTCCTAAACGATATGCCAATTATGACAAATACCAGTATAATGAAATATATTGATAACGATAAATTTAATAAAATAACTTATGATGATATTCAGTTAAAAGCCATTGAAAGCGGTGTAAACAATAACATCACCATCATTACTGGAGGACCAGGTACAGGAAAAACAACCATAATCAAAGCCATTGTCAGTATCATTATGGATAGTAAGAAAGCTCGCGACACCGATATAGCACTCCTTGCTCCCACTGGACGAGCGGCAAAAAAAATGATGGAAACAACAAATCTTCCTGCCTATACCATACATAAATACCTAGGTTGGGATAAAGATACCAACACCTTTGCTACAGATGAATATAATCCAAATAAAGAAAAATACATCATTGTAGATGAGGTAAGTATGATTGATACTCTTCTTATGGAAGCACTTCTAAAAGGAACAAAAAGAGACATTCATCTTATCCTAGTCGGAGATTATTATCAGCTTCCAAGTGTTAGCGAAGGTCAAATACTAAAAGATTTAATAGATAGTGATTGTCTTCCAGTAATAAGCCTAAACAAAATATATCGTCAAACCGAAGGCTCGTACATATTAAATCTAGCCTATGACATCAAAAACAAAAACATTAGTGAAGATTTATTCATAAAAAAAGATGATTACCTATTCATAAATAGTGACAATGATAATACCTTATCCTACATAAAAGAAGTAGTAACCAAAGCTATCAAAAAAGGTTATTCCGATATGGATATCCAAGTACTGGCACCAATGTACAAGAGCATAAATGGCATAGACAGTCTAAATATTATGCTCCAAGAGTTATTTAATCCTAAAGCAAAAAACAAAAAAGAAATAGTCTTCAAAGATGTCATCTATAGAGAATATGATAAAGTTCTTCAACTAGTTAATGATCCCGACAATAATGTCTACAATGGCGATATTGGATATATTGAAGAAATCATTGTATCAGATGGCAAAAAAATACCAAATCAAATAAATATAAATTATGATGGCAATATCGTAGAATACACTCCTGATAAATTTATTAATTTTAGACATGGATATGCCATTAGTATTCATAAAGCCCAAGGTAGTGAATTCGATACCGTTATCATGCCAATAACTTCAAACTTTAAAAGAATGCTATACAACAAACTAGTCTACACTGGAGTTACTAGAGCTAAAAAAAGTCTCATCATTGTCGGAGAGCCAAATTCTTTTATCTATGGTATAAACAATGACTATATAGACAATAGAAAAACCACCCTAAAAGATTTAATAATAAATAAATACAACATCTAGTATAATTATAATAATTTAGTAAATAATATTATTGGTATTTAATAATACTTAAATACCTGTCATATTTTAAAGGGGTGATAAAATAATGAAATCCAAAGTAGGTATGGCTTTAATGGGTATGGGTATAGGAGTAGGTAGTGCCGCTCTATATCAAAACATTAAAAATGGTAATATTAAGAAGTTAGCTAGAAAAATGAATTCTGCTAAAACGAAAGCTATAGATAACCTAGAAAATATGATATAGGAAGAGATTTAATTCTCTTTCTTTTTATATTCCTCGTAAGCCTGTAGTCTTCCGAGGCAATTTGAAGCCTAAGGTCTTCAAATTGAAGTATTATTTTATTGCATAACAAGTGTTGACAAGTGTTAACGAGAAAGGTATACTATAAATGAAAGGAGAAAGTTAGTAATATATTTTAGAAAACTGGTTATGTTCTAAAGATATTATTACTAGACTACTAATAAAAAATGAAAAAATATTTTTATCCTGCAATTTTTTCCAAAGAAGGAGAGGTATACAATGTAAAATTTATTGATTTTGATGATGTGTTTACATATGGTGTTGGTTTTGATGATGCATATTATATGGCACAAGATGCATTGTATGCTATGTTACCAGAGTATAAAGATAGATTACCAAAACCAACATTCAATTATATGGACATCAAAGTAAAAGATGGCGACTTTATTACTATGGTAGAGTTAGATCCTGTAGAACACGAAAAGAAAATGTCTTCCAAAACAGTAAATACAACAGTAACTATGCCAGAGTGGCTAAAAAATCTTGCAGATATGAAAGGTATTAACTTTTCTAAATTATTACAAGAAAGTTTAAAAAATGAGTTAAACCTATTGTAGTAAAATAAATAACAATTATTATTTTTAAAATATTAAAAAAATTCCAAAAATTGTAAAAAAAAGTTGACTATTGTACAGAATAATGGTAACATATGACTTAGTTACTTAAAACTTACAAGTTTTTAAGTTTTGGAGGAGGAGGCCTTACTTTGGTTTCCTCTTTTTTAGATAATTTAAATAAAGAAGAGGTGTTTTATAAGATGAAAAAATATTTTATTGGTATAATTTGGAAAGATGAAACAACTCCACTTTTACATTTAAAGGATTATACTACATATAAAGATGAATATATAGATGTACCAAATAACTTCAATATTGAATTAATTAATAAAAAAATTTGTCTTGGAACAATAAATCCATACACTAGGCAGTATATTAGTTGCAATAATTTAGTTGATAATAGTCAAGTACAATGTGATAAATGTAAATATATGTATGATTTTTATAAATGCGTAAAATGTCACGGAGACAATTGTTATGCTAAAAATAAAGATGTCTTAAAATACTGTAATAGTCCACATTATGTTTACCTTGCTTATTTTAATGGAAATAAAATTAAAGTTGGAACAGCATCTGAAATTAAAAAGTATGAAAGATTATTGGAACAAGGAGCACTATTTTCTATTCTTATAGCTAAAACTCCAACTGGAAAAATTGCTAGAGTAATTGAAAAAATAATTATCGATTATGGAATAAGTGGCTTAGTGACTACTAATTATAAAATGAAAAATATCGTATTTTATCCAAATGATAAAGTAGAAGTGTTAAAGAAACTTACAGATAAATATAAAGAAATATTAAAAATAGTACCAAATGATTATCAAAAATATTTAATAGAACCAGAAGTCAATACTTATGACGATTTAGAAAGTAAAATAAATAATGCTATGTTAGTCAAAGAAAATCAATTGAGTATATTTAATTCAACAATGTTTAGTGCCAGAGAATATAATATAAAAAAAGACTTTAATACAATAATTGGTAAATATTTGTTTATTATTGGTAAAGTTTTAGCCATAGATAACGATGGTCTTATTGAATTAATCGATATAAAAAAAATAGAAGGTTATTTATTTGAATTTAAAAATATTGACCTATGTAATAATAAAAGAATTGGAGGAAAATAAAATGAAAAATATTATATGTCCATTTTGTCAAGAATTAGTTGAACCCAAAAAAAGCATAGTAGGTAAAAACAGAATTATAGCAGAAACACCAAAATTTGTCGTTTTTCCAACAACAGGTGGAATCGTAGACAATTATCAACTAATTGTTCCAAAAGAACACATAAATTGTTTTGGAGAATTAACCTTAGATGAATTGAAAGAGTTAAAAGAAATTATTGAATGGCAAAAGGAAATAAATAAAAAATATTTTAATTCTAGTTTTTCAATGTTTGAACACGGAGCATTATATCCATCAAATGAAAGTGGAAAGAGCATTATTCATGCACACTTGCATATTTTTCCAAACAATATATCACTACTTGATGAAATATCAAAATATAACTTTGAAACTGAAGAAATAGATGATATTAATGACTTGAGGCAAATATGTCATGAATATGAAAAATATTTATATTATCGTGATGTCAATGGTAAAAACTATATTATGACTCATCAAGGAATACCATCGCAGTTTTTAAGAATGGTTTTAGCTAATTCACTGCAAAAGCAAGAATGGAATTGGAGAGAATATCCTTTGATTGATGTAATAGAAAAAAACTTAGAATTTTATAAAGAAAAAAAATTAATTTATAGGAAATAACTACTAAGGAGGAAGATAAAATGATAGTATTACCTAACAAAAATTACAATGCCGCGAATAACGAAAAAATTTCCACATATCAATTTTTAGCAAATGTTGGTTGCCCAGTATTTGATAGTGTACTTTTTGAAGAAAATGAAAAGTTAACAAAAGAAAAAATCGTACAGTTAAAAGAGACATTAAAATCGGAATATTGTACTATAAGATATCAATATATAAAGCCATGTACAAATCCTATAAGAGGTGGCAATAAATCATTAATAGATTTAGAAAAATTAGAAGAGAGAAAAGTAGATGGAACACGAATGTGGCTATTACAACCAATAGATAGAACTAAAAACATATATGGAATAAATATGTGCGTTAATAAACCTTTAAATTCGTTTGTTATTGAAAGTGTTGGAAAAGGCTTTGATGTATCAGATATAAATAGAGGAGATATAACACCACACGAAGTTATTAGTTTTAATTATCCAATTGAAATGGGATGGCAAAATGAATGGTGGAAATATATAAAATTAGATTTTGTAAGTCGTGAACAGTTTGAAAATGATAAATTAATTAGAATCAATAAGTTAAAAAAGTTTGGATTGGAACCACAAATGGAAATATTTGATAAAGAATATAAACCACTAGATTATAGTTTGGTTAATAATTTAATATATTATGTTAATTTAATTGATGAATTTTGGGATAAGTCAGATGAATATACTATTTCTATATCAATGAATAACAATGGTAAATTAGTTTTTTGGGATATTCAAACACCAGTAGGAAAATCGAAAATTTTAAGGAGAACCATATGATTTTAATACCAATAACATATCATTCTAAAAAATATCCAGTAGGTATTACAAGTAATATTGATGAAATCGCCGGAAACTTTGATAAAAGTAGTATTTCACCAATAAGGAAGTATTCTCTTCATACAGAATATTCACATATGAAGAGAAAATTAGACAATAGCTTAATTAATAAATATCCTAAGCTAAAAAGTTCACAAAAAGATAATATACCACAATTATGGAAAGACAAAGAATGGGCACAAGAGTTTGCTAATTATATAATAGATTTGATAGGAAATAATCAACCACCAGAAATTATAGAAGTCCATCCACCTTTTAATGATTATTGCCTTGATTTTGATAATTTTTTTGATACATATATAGAGTTCGAAAGAATAATCCTACAAAAATATCCTAATGTAAAAATATTTATAGAAAATAGATGTGGAACCTTCTATAAAGGTGGTAAGTTTTTAATTTCTAATTGCAAGTCAATAATTAAATTTTTAAATGAATTATCAAATAGAAATTTAAGACTAAAATTAGTTCTTGATTACCCACAAGTATTCAGTGCCGAAGCAATAAAAATGGATGACATAAAGTTAAATAAAATTACAGATTTTAATAAAAATATTAATAAATATATTGAATATATTGGAGGTTTCCATTTATGGGGAAAAAGAAAAAGTGTAAAAGGAAGATGGACTCCTCATACCGGAAATTTAAATACATTTTTTAGCAACAATGAATTGTTAAAAAGTGAATTTATACTTTCGATAAATAAAACATTCAATGATGATAAACCTAGATATTTTGTTCCGGAAGTGAATAGCGGAGAGGAAGATTTACAATCAATAATTTATGATTTATTAAATTTTAATGTTATTTTTGATAAAAATAATTAAAATATTTCTTTTTCTGTGTTATAATTAACATAGAGAAAGGAATAGTGAATTCATGAACTGCATTTTTTGCGATAACTTTATTGAAAACAAAAAAGCTCTATTCGAAAACAAACTTGCCATAGCCTACTTTGATGAATTTCCAGTAAGTAAAGGTCATATATTGATAGTCACAAAAAGACATGCACCTACATTCTTTGATATCACAGAAGAAGAACAAATTGCAATATTAGAACTATTAAATAAATGTAAAAAATATTTAGATGAGAAGTTTTCTCCGACAGGTTATAATATAGGACTAAACTGTGGTAGAGATGCTGGTCAAAGTGTAATGCATATTCATATGCATTTAATACCCAGATATAGTGGTGATGTTAAAGATCCACGAGGAGGCGTTAGAGGTGTTATTCCAGACAAGAAGAATTATTAATTTATAAGGAGGAGAAAAAATGGAAAGAATATATAATAAATTAGTAAGAGACAATATTCCAAACATAATTAAAAGTAAAGGAGAAACTCCAGTTACTAGGATATTATCTGAAGATGAGTATAAAAACGAATTAGAAAAAAAACTTTATGAAGAATACAAAGAAGTAATAGAAGCTAGTGGAAGTGATAGAATTGAAGAACTAGCAGATATGTTGGAAATAATAAACGCACTAGCAAAGATAGAGAGCAAAACATTAGACAATGTTATTTTAGTTGCCGAACAAAAAAATGAGAAACGTGGTGCCTTTAATGAAAAGATATTTTTAGAAAAAGTAATAGAGTCTAATAAGTAATAAAAATCATTAAGATTTAACATATAAATGATAAAAACCTCATTTCTCATATTTTGAGAAGTGAGGTTTTTATATTATATTAAAAAACAAATTCACAAAAGATAGAATAGATATTTTATAAATTATGCTTTTGCTTTTAATATAAAAAAAGAAGTAATTACTTTACTTCCATAGTATTTACTTTTTTAGTTAATCTAGATTTTTCTCTATCAACTTTATTTTTATGTACTAAACCTTTTACTTTAGCGTTGTCTAAAGATTTGATAGCTAATTTTAATCTATCTTCAGCTCTTTCTTTGTTACCAGCAGCTACTGCTTTATCAGTTTCTTTAATAGCGTTTTTAACAGTAGATTTTAGTTGTTGGTTTGCTAAAGTTACTTTGTTAATTTGCTTAATTTTCTTCTTTGCATTTTTAACGTTTGCCATAAATTTCATCTCCTCCCAAAACTAATTATAATTTTACCAAAAAAATGCTAAAAAAGCAAATATTTTCGGTACTTTTTGTAAAAAATATTACTGGTGATAACAATGAATCATGAAATTGACCTAAAAAAGTATGATATACATACTGATTTAGTATTAGATACCATAGAAAATAGTAGTTTAAGTATTAAAAGTGATACCTATAATATTGATGATATTAAAGTAACAAAAGTAAATGTTGATGAAGAGACAAGTAAAATATTAAATAAGAAAAAAGGTAACTATATTACTATAGAATTTGTAGATGTTACAGATATCACTAATAGAGAGAAAGTAACCAAAGTATTTGAAGATGAATTAAAGACTATCCTATCTAACTATGATAAATCTTCTATACTAGTTGTGGGCTTAGGTAATGCTAAGAGTACTCCAGATAGTCTAGGACCAAAAGCACTTGAAGATATTATTGTAACAAGGCATCTATTTCTCCTTGGAAATCCAGAAGAAAATATTTTAAAAATATCCAAAATAGCCCCAGGTGTAATGGCGGACACAGGTATTGAAACGCAAGATATAATATTATCAATAGCAAAAAAAACAAAACCTAGTCTTATCATAGTAATAGATGCACTAGCGGCCTCAACAATAAGTAGAATAAATAAGAGTATTCAAATAACTGATACTGGTATCCATCCAGGAAGTGGTATAGGTAACATGCGTAAAGAAATAAGTAATGATACCCTTGGTATACCAGTTATTGCCATAGGTATTCCCACAGTAGTAGGTTCTTCCATTATTGTATATGATACAATAAATTATTTATTCAAACATATCTCTTACATTAAAGATAATTCATCAAAAAATAAACTAGTATTTAATAGATATAACTATTTAGATAAAATAAAAGATAAAAATCTAAGTACTGAAGAAAAGAAAGAAGTACTAGGTTTAATAGGAGAATTATCTGATACCGATAGAATAAGTTTAATTGAGGAGGTACTAAATTCACTTAACTATAATTTTATTGTAACTCCAAAAGAAATAGATTTCCAAATAGATAAATTATCATTAGTAATATCAAGTGGTATAAATAACATAATTTATGACAAAAAAAGTGTCAAGTAATAGTAAAAATTCTTTTAATTTAAATTTATATAATATATAATTATATTAGGAGAGTGATAGACATGAGATATGTAGGAACTACCGCGAGAGGTATAAGAACAGGAATAATTAAAGAAGGAGATAATCTCGAAGAGATTGTTGTAAATTCAGTCCTTAGAGCCAGTGAAAGTGAAAACTTTAAAATACGCGACCGTGATATAATTGGAGTAACTGAAGCAGTTGTCGGTATTGCCAGTGGTAACTATGTCACAGTAGATGATATAGCAGAAGATATAAAAAACAAATTTCCAAATAAAGAAGTTGGTTTAGTATTTCCAATATTAAGTAGAAATAGATTTTCTATGATACTAAAAGGTATTGCTAGAGGAGTAGATAAGATATATATGTTACTTTCTTATCCAGCAGATGAAGTAGGTAATCATTTATTTAGTGAGGACTTATTAGATAAATATAATATTAATCCATATAGTGATTCATTTGGTATTGAGAAGTATAATGAATACTTTAGAAATATCGTCCACGAATTCACAGGAGTAAACTATATAGATGTATATACTGAAATATGTGAAAAAGAAAATTGTAAAATAGAATTTATTTTCTCTAATAATCCAAAAGAAATATTAAAATATACTAAAGATGTTTTAGCTTGTGATATCCATACTAGAGAAAGAACTAAGATGTTATTAAAAGAAGCTAATATTATATTAGGATTAGATAACATAATGACTCATAGTATCAATAGTAGCGGTTACAATGCTGAATATGGACTATTAGGTTCAAACAAGAGTACTGATGAAAAATTAAAATTATTTCCTAAAGATGGTTTAGATTTAGTTTTAGGTATTCAAAAAAGAATGTTTGAAGAAACAGGTAAAAAAGTAGAAGTATTAATATATGGTGATGGTGCTTTTAAAGATCCAGTAGGTAAAATATGGGAATTAGCGGATCCTGTAGTATCACCAGCATACACAGATGGATTAAAAGGTACTCCAAATGAGATAAAACTAAAATATGTATCTGATAATACTTTAGCAAATCTAAGAGGAGATGCTCTTAATGAAGCCATGAAAGAAGAGATAAAGAAAAAAGAATCAAATCTAGTAGGCCAAAACAAGAGTTTAGGAACAACCCCAAGAAGAATAGTAGACCTAGTGGGTTCATTATGTGACCTTACTAGTGGTTCAGGAGATAAAGGAACACCTGTAATATTAATACAAGGATACTTTGATAATTATGCTAATGACTAAGAAAGAGGAGAAGATTATGAAAATAGCAATTAATGGTTTTGGAAGAATAGGAAGACTAGTATTTAGATTAATAGAAGAAGATAATTATTTTGATATAGTAGCTATTAATGACTTAAGTACACCAGAAGAATTAGCTTATCTTCTTAAGTATGATACTAATCATCGTAACTATAATAAAGAAATAACTTATGATGAAGAAAACATTATAATAGAGGGTAAAAAAGTAAGAGTATACAAAGAAATGGATCCAACAAATTTACCTTGGAAAGAACTAGGAATAGATTTAGTATTTGAATGTACTGGAAAATTTACTAAAGAAGAAGATGCCATGAAGCATATTACAGCAGGAGCTAAAAAGGTATTAGTAAGTGCTCCGTGCAAAGGAAATGTCAAGACTGTTGTCTATAATGTAAATGATGATATCCTAGACGATAGTGATAAAATAGTGAGTGCAGCTTCATGTACTACTAATTGTCTTGCACCCGTACTAAAATTAGTAGATGATAACTTTGGTATCATAAAAGGATTTATGACTACAATTCATGCTTATACAAACGATCAAGTAACACTAGATGTAAGTCATAAGAAAGGTAGTCATTCCAGAAGAGGAAGAGCATGTGCTATGAATATTGTTCCAACTTCAACAGGAGCAGCTACCGCTATTGGAAAAGTTATACCAAGTCTTGAAGGTAAATTATCAGGAGGAGCAATTAGAGTACCAGTATCAGATGGTTCATTAATAGATTTATCATTAGAATTAGAAGAAAAGACTACTGAAGATGAAATAAATAGTATGTTTTTAAATAATGAAAGTGAAACTATTAAAGGTACTTTTGATCCAATAGTATCTTCGGATATAATTAGTTCTACTTATGGAGCAGTAGTGGATTTATCCTTAACAAAAGTACTTGAAGTAGATGGTAAGCAATTAGTTAAAATTATTGCTTGGTATGATAATGAAATGGGATATTCAGCACAAATGGTTAGAACTGCTAAAATATTATTAGGAGGAGAAAATGAGTAATTATTTTAAAGCACCAGAAAATCTAGAAGAAAAAACAAATACAGGTGATTTCTTCCACAAACCAGGAGATTTGAACAAAGAATCAAATAATAATAGTTTCTTTTATACACCTAATGATTTAGATAGTAGTGCAAATAAAACAGTATCATCAGCAGAAGAAATAAATAAATTTATTAGTGAAGTAGCAACAGGAAAAAGAAGTGAAGGATTAACTATTGGTGGTGCTACAATGTTTGTTAGTTTTGATAGATTAAAAGAAATGGTTAGTGAAGGCTATAATATAATTAAAGCAAGTTATTTTGAACAAATGAATATGATTGAAGTAACATTTGATATTCCATATAAATCAAAAGCAAGATAATAAAGACTTACCTTAAGTGGTAAGTTTTTTCTGGTGTTCACTCTAAGCCTGTAGTCTTATGAGTGTTAAATTAAGCCTCATTTTAAGAGTCTTAATTTAATATGCCAGTGCATCTATTATATATAAGCAGTAACTATATACTAAAATATATAGTTAATAATTAAAAAGTTACAAAAAATAGCATTTTTATGTTATAATAGTGCATATGATTAATTATTAATTATTTGGAGGGTGGTTTATGGATACATTTAAGAAATTAACTTTGATTGAAAAAAGAAATATGGCAATTGAAGAATTAGTTAATTATTACGCAGAGTATAGGATTTATTGCTACAATAAAGGAGATAAATTAAAAGGTATTGAGTTAAGAAAAAAGATTCATCCATTAATTAACCTAATACTAAAAATAGATGAAACATTATCAAAAGAGAAAAATATAATTATTGCTAATGAAAATAATGCCAAAAAAGGTGTACCAAAAATATTTGCTTGTACGCATATAGGCGGTAATGATATACAAAGAACATTTCAAATTATTAAAGAGCCAGCCTATCTAATGCTTGGAGATCCAGGTATATTGTATAAAACGCCAATCTATCAAGGATTAAAACTTAATGGAGTTATACCATTAGAGACAAAGAATAAAATAGACAGAAAAATAGCTTATAATAGATCGGTAGAACTATTGAATAATGGTGGTAATTTATTAATATATCCAGAAGGAGCTTGGAATGTAACTCCAAATGTAATAGTAATGAAAACATTTGTAGGAACTGTTAGAATGGCAAAAGAAACAGGTGTAGAAATAGTTCCAATAGCAGTAGAGCAATATGGTAATAAGTTCTATTTCAATATAGGAAAAAATTATGGAATTGCTAAAAGTACTACGAAAACCGAAGTAGAATTAAATTGTGAATTAAGAGATAAATTAGCGACATTAAAATGGCAAATACTAGAGACTCAGCCTATTTTTCAAAGAGATAATGTACCAGAGGGATATATTTATGATTTCCAAAAAGAGATAGTAGAAAAATGTAACTATGGTTATGGTTTCTCACTAGAAGATGCTATAAGTGAGAGTTTTCACGACAAGAACATTACTAGTGAAGAAGAAGTATTTAGTTTTTTAGAAAACTTAGATATTAATATAAATAATGCCTTCTTATTAAGAGGTCATTCAAAAAAATTAAAAAAATAAAAAAGAAAAAAAGAGGTAAAATTATGCAAGCAATTATATTACAAATAGTGGGGTTACTTATAATTACAACTTTAATAGTATTATTCTATTCAAAGCCAAACATAGAAACAATTGAAACAAAAACATATGCTAAATTAATAGGATTAAATTTTTCATTTTTATTAGTGGGAATCTCAACATACATAGTGGCTAAATTAATTGGTAATTTTACCTTAATATGCATTTTACAAAAAATATATATGAGTATTTTAGCTTTACTTAACTTGTATTCAATGTTTTATTGTATATCAATTTATGATAAAGAAGAAAAACTTAATAAATTAAAAAAAGTTTTAGCAATTGTCACCATTATTTCAATATTGTTTATAATATTATTACCATTAAATGTCATATTGGAAGGAGAACTATTAGATGGTGAAGGCCTTGCATATGATGTGGCTTTAGGTCACACTATTCTGAGTTTTGCCTTCTTCTTAACAACACTCTTTTATTTTCTTGTGAAAAAATATTCAATCAAAAAAATATCTCCATATATAATATTAATAATACTTTATTTGATTGGCTTCTTAATAAGAGGCTATTGTAAAGAACTAATATTTGAAGGTTTCTTCTATGCATATATATTATTTATTATGTATAATACTATAGAAAATCCAGATGTAAAAATGGCTAAAGAATTAGCATTTCAAAAACAATTAGTAGAAGAATCTTCTAGAAAAACACTAAATTTAATAGGGGATATTTCTAAAGATTTAGAATCTTCAATTAAAAGTTTAGAATTAATTAATGAAACAAAAGTAGATAAAAATAACATCAAAGAATTAAATAATGTTTTATATAAATTTCAAAAAGATTCTGTTAAACTAAGTGATAAAATATCCAGTATTCTTGATTTAGCAATAGTTAAAAGTAAACCTAAAACAATTATATGTAAATATGAAATGGCAGATATGCTAGATAAATTAAAACAATTTTTAGAAATAGATGGAAAAAACAAAATTAAGTTAGATATTGAAATTAGTGATAAACTACCATCAGTACTATATGGCGATGAATCAGGAGTTATCAAAACTATTCTATATTTTTTTGATTTAATTGTATCAATATCAAACAAAAAGAGTATGTCATTGGTAATAGATGATATTAAAGTTGGTAGATTTTCTCGATTAAGATTTAAATTTGTAACCAGTGATAAATCTATTTTAGATTATTTAGAAGAAGATAAAAAAACAAAAGAACTTAAATTAACTAAAACAAATGATGTTAATTATGAGATAATAGAAAATCTATTAGAAAAAATGAATGGTAGTATAACTATAACCAAAGAAGATAATACTATTAATTTATTAATGGGTATTAACCAAAGACTTATGAGTGAATATGATGTTATAAACGAAAAACAAGAAAATAAGAATGTTAAAATCAAATATCATAATTATAGTAATAAAAGAATTCTAATAGTAGACGATAATAATCTACGACTAAAAGAAATAAAAATATTACTAAGGCCATATAATGTTGAAATTGTATCAGTGAAAAATAGAAGAGATATGGGAAATATGCTAAGTGCTAATGAAACATTTGATATGATTATTATTGATGATATTATTCCTAATTTTGAAATAGATAGTTTTACAAATGAAGTTATTAAAAATCAAAATGATATATTAAATTATATTAAGAAACAGGCCAAGTATAACATTATAACAATTATAATGGTAACACCAAATAATAAAAATATAGAAGATAAATATATCGAATATGGATTTAATGATTACATTATCAAACCAATTAACAAAGAAAATATAGATAAAATACTAAATAAATATTTTAATGAAGAGTAAGCCAAGCGCTTATTTTTTTAGTATAAGAGTTTAAGCATTTTCTCTTTTGATAAAAGCACTTGACAAGAGAAAAAAACTAAGATAAAATTAACTTGTATAGTTTAAATTAATATTTAATGATTTTTTCTATAAAATATATTAAGAATGGAGGTATATATATGGACAAAACAGTTCTCTCCATTTTGTTATTTGTTCTTGGATTGGGAATAGGACTTGCTTTAGTATTTTTATTTAATTTTTTAAAGAATAAAAAAGATAGTAATAAAGCCGATACTATAATAGATAAAGCTAAAAAAGAAGCTGAAAAGATTAAAAGAGATTCTTTATTTGAAACAAAAGAAGAAATTCATAAATTAAAATTAGAAGCTGATAAAGAAATTAAAGAAAAGAAAAGTGAAGTAAAAGAGCAAGAAGATAGGCTTCTTCAAAGAGAAAATAATATTGACAGAAGGGATACTGCCCTTCAAAATAGAGAAACTGCTCTTGAAGAAAGAGAAAATAATTTACTTGATAAACAGCAAAAAATTCAAGAAGCTAAAGAAGAAATGGAAGAAATAAAAAGAAAAGAACTTGAAGAATTAGAAAGAATAAGCAAATATACAAAAGAACAAGCTCGTGATGCAGTTATGAAAATGGTTGAGACAAAGATGTCAAAAGAAATAGCAGCATACATAAAAGAAATGGAATCTGAGGCCAAACTAGAAGTTGATGAAAGAGCCAAAGAATTACTTGTAGGTACTATGCAGAAATATGCAGCAGATATTACAAGTGAGCAGACAGTATCAGTTATAACACTACCTAACGACGAAATGAAAGGTAGATTAATTGGTAGAGAAGGAAGAAATATTAGAACTATAGAATCAGTAACCGGAGTTGACTTAATTATTGATGATACTCCAGAAGCTATAGTAATATCTAGTTTCGATCCTTTAAGAAGAGAAATAGCTAGACTTACGTTAGAGACTCTAATTAAAGATGGAAGAATTCATCCTGCTAGAATAGAAGAATTATATGCTAAGACTTGTGCAGACGTTAAACAAACCATAAAAGAGTTTGGTAAAAATGCTTTATATGAATTAGGACTATCAAAGATGGATCCTGAATTAGTTGAAATAGTAGGCAAACTACATTTCAGAAGTAGTTATGGACAAAATGCCTTAACTCATTCAATGGAAGTAGCTAATTTAGCAGGTATTATGGCTAGTGAGCTAGGAGAAAATGTAAATCTTGCCAAAAGAGCAGGTCTATTACATGACATAGGTAAAGCAATTGACTTTGAAATGGAAGGATCACATGTTAAAATAGGTGTAGATTTAGCTAAGAAATATGGTGAAGATGAAGTTGTTATAAATGCTATCGCTTCACACCATGGAGAAGTTCCACCTACCAGCATTATATCATCAATTGTTGCAATAGCGGATGCTGTATCAGCATCACGCCCTGGAGCAAGAAATGATTCTAGTGAAAACTATGTTCAAAGATTAGAACAACTTGAAGAAATAGGTAACAAGATGCAAGGCGTAGAAAAAGCTTATGCTATTCAAGCAGGAAGAGAACTTAGAGTAATGGTTAAACCTGATGAAGTAGATGATTTAACTGCTCATCAAATAGCTAGAGAAATAAAAGAAAAAATAGAAAATGAACTAAAATATCCTGGAACTATTAAAGTTACAGTAATAAGAGAAACTAGAGCTCAAGAAGAAGCAAAATAGTTTCTCTTTTATTTATAAAGAAAGTGTCTTTGATTGTTAGAAATTAAAAATAGCGACTTAAAAATCATTAGGTCATTATAAAAATCATCTTAAAGGATTAATCTTTAAAATATTTCTTTGTTATAAATTTTTCAGTATCACATCTTTGACAATTTAATGTAACAATTCTTTTTCCTAGTTCTTTATTTTATCATTAACAATGTAACCAGATAATTTAGAAAAGGGTTTAGTATTAGAAAATCAATTAAGCCAACGACTTGCTTTGCATTATCTTGACAGAATTGATATGTTAGTTAAAGAAAAATTAGGAATAAAAGGTTATGTTAGATATATGGATGATTTTATATTGATTCATTGTGATAAGTGGTACTTGCAATATTGTTTAGAAGAAATAAATAAAGCTTGCAATGAGAAATTAAATTTAGAACTTAATCAAAAAACACAAATTGGAATTGCATACAATGGCATAGATTTTCTTGGATTTAATCATATTCTTACTGGTAGTGATAAGGTATTAGGAAACTTAGATTTTCTTCTAAACAAAGAATGAGAAAAGATATCAAAACAATAAAAAAATTGAAAAACAAATCTATTATTGATGAAGAATATATCAATATTGAAATTAACTTTTTTAAAGCACATTTAAAATATTCTAACGAAAAATGTGATAAATTATTATCAAATGTAAAATAAAATTTATGAATTTTCAAAAAACAGTAAGAAAAAATAAAATTATATGGTAAAATATAATTGTGGTGATGATTAAAATGAATAGTAAAGATTTAACTTTATTGTCTGAAGGACAAATTTGGGGAAACAGTAGTGAACCCCAATTAGAAGTAATTAGAAAATATGGAACAAAAGCTGCAATTACAGATTTATGTGTTTTGACAGGTGGTATTTTATGGAAAGATGCTGATTGTATAATAGATGAAGATAGATCTTTAACTGGTAGAACTAGTTATTTTTGGACTAGATCTAGTGATGGCAAAGAAAATGTCTGCGCGGTCAATGTACATGGTGATTTGGAAAACTTCTATAGGTTTGATTGCAAAGGTGCTGTTCGCCCAGTTTTGCAATCTTCTGTAATCTTTTCTCAAATCTCCCCGAACAGAGTGAGGGGATACAATGGAACAGAAGAAGTAGAATATGGAGAATATCCTCAAAATGCTGCTGACTCAAGAATGCAAAATATACTAAAGTCAATATATAAAATAGGAATGAATAAAACAGGAAGAAATTACACATTTAATTCTACAAGAGCTGATGACTATGATACAAAAAAAACTGTAACTTATGATGAATACGAATATCAAGGAAAGAAATATATTTGTATAAAGGCTACCCTTTCTTTTAGTAGTTACATGCTTTCAAATGGTGTTGAATATAGAAGTGGTGATTACGTTTGGGTAGAAGTATCACCAGTTAAATGGTTGATAGATGATAGAACAGGAATTTTAATTTCAAAAAAAGGATTGGTTTCTGGTATAAGATTTCTTGATAAAGGAACTAATTATGAAGGTGATTTTGATAGAACAGAAATGAAAGAATATCTTGATAGATATATGCTTCGAGATTTAACCCAATCTGTAACATTTACTCGTCTTCAAGATGTGACACTAGAAGAAAAAGCTCAATTTGAAGAAAAACAAGCTGAAAGAAGAAGAAATCCTTATGGTTTAAAATTTGGACAAGTAAGTGAAGAAGAAATTATAAGAGGAGCAATAGAAAGCGGTGTAGCAGTATTCTTACACGGTCCTTCATCAGAGGGTAAATCTGCAAGAGTAAAACAAATAGATCCTACTTGTGAAATAATATATCTTCGTAATGCGACACCAGAAAGTTTAAATGGTAAAAGTGTATATAATGGATCAACAGGAGAAATGATGGATGTTCCACCAACATGGCTTAAGAAATTACAAGAAAAATGTGAAAAGGAACCAGATAGATTTCATGTAGTATTCTTTGATGAAATAACAAATGCACTACCAAGTATTCAAGGTATAGCATTTAATATAGTTTTAGATAGAGAAGTAAATGGTATTTGGAAATTACCAGAAAATGCTAGAATTGTAGCGGCAGGAAATGATATGAAAGATTCATTAGCTGCAAATCAGTTAGCAGAACCATTATTCAATAGGTTTGCTCATGTATATATTAAAACAACAACCGAAGGTTGGTTAAAGTGGGCAAGTGAACATAATATACATCCAGCAATTTATTCTTATATTGCTTATAAGAAGGGTGAAACACTTCGAAGTAAGTATGATGGTGAGAAACCTAATGCTGATCCTAGAAAGTGGGAAATGGCCTCTAAAATGCTTTATGCAACAGGAAGTCCAGAAATGTTAAGGGCATTAGTAGGTGAAGATATAACAAGAGAATTTGTACAATTTTGTAATCAACAAGTAATAACATTAGATGATGTAATAAATGGAAATTATACCGATAGAGATATACAGACATTAAATACTGCTGAAAGATATGCAACAGCTATGGGATTAACACTGGTAGATGATGATAATTTAGAAAAAGTTAGAGGATTCGTTACAAGATTAGGAGCAGAATTTGTAGCAATTTTTGATGCTTTATGGACACATGGCGATGAAAGTAAGTTAGAAAGACTTGCAGAAGCAAAACTTGCTGAAATGCCAGGAGGAGGTATAAGAAGATGATGGAAAATAAGAAAGAAATATTATTATCATATATTAAAGCAAATGTTGCACCAATATTAGTTGATTTTATATCTAGTAAGGATTTTGATGATGCAGTTGTAATACCTGCCAATGTTGATATTAAAGAGTTAAATGGTCATTATGATGGAGCAGATTTTGTACCTCCTAAATGGCTAAATGAAATATTAAATACAAATGCCAGCAGAATATTAGTAATTGATAAAATTGATTCGATTTCTAAAGAAGAACAATTAAAGTTTTGTGAATTATTAGAACATAGGAAAATATCTACATTTGAATTACCTAAAAGCTGTGTAATAATTGTTACTGCAAATAAAATAAATAAAAATAAAATAAGTGAAGAAATATTTTCATTAGTTGCACGAATTTGAGGTGTAAGTTATGAAGTATGATATAGCAGCATTAAAAAGAAAAATGCTTGTTAAATATCCTTTTTTTGGGAGTGTAGTAGCAAGTGTAGGTTATGAGGAAAACAAAGATATTCCAACCGCAGCTACAGATGGAGAAACAATATATTATAATTCGGAATATTTAGAGGGATTAAGTGTTGAGGAACAAACTTTTGTATTTGCTCATGAAGTATGTCATATTGCATTCAATCATATATTAAGAAGTGAAGGTAAGAATCCTGAATTATGGAATATTGCTACTGATGGTGTTATTAATCAATTTTTAAAACGAGATGGTTTAAAAATGGCACCGGGTGGTATTGATATGGCGGAAGCTATTAGTTATGATGCTGAACAATTATATGAAAAATTATTACAGGAAAAACAGCAAAGACAACAAAGACAACAACAAAGTGGACAAGGTAATAGTCAACAAAATCAAGAAAGTAAACAGCAAAGTAATGATGGAAAGCAAAGTGGTGATAATCAGCAACAATCTCAATCACAACAGCAAGGTAATTCAGGTAGTGGAAGTTTACAAGAACAAAAAAAACAATCACAAGAACAGAGTGGTGGTGAATCTGGGGAGGATCCACAAAAAGAAGATGAATCAAAACAAGATGTTGGGCATGATACTCATAGTATGTGGGAACAAGCAGTAAAAAAACATAAGGAACAACAAGAAAAAACTGATAAAAAAGTTGAAGAGAAAGATGAACTTGAAAAGAAACAGGAAGAACTTGAAAGTATGGGAGAAAAAGATGCTTTTAAAAAGAACCTTGAAGATAAGAAAAAACAGCTACAAGAATTAAAAGAGGCAATTTCGAAACAAGCATCACAGGCTGGTGCATCAACGAATGGAGATATTAGAACAGTTAATGATATAGGTACTGCTAAACCATTAATTGATTGGCGTTATGTTTTAAGAGAGGCAATAAAATATGATGTTGATTGGTCCTATAAAAATGCTACTATTGAAAATGGTGTAGTTAGTGCTAATTTAGAAGAACAACCAATGCCGGAAACTGAAATTGTTCTTGACACAAGTGGCTCAATAAATGAAGTATTATTAAAGAACTTTTTAAGAGAATGTAAAAATATATTACAACATACTAAATTGAAAGTTGGATGTTTTGATACGAGATTCTATGGATTTCATGAGATTAGAACAGAAGAAGATATAGAAAATATGCGATTTGAAGGTGGTGGAGGTACTGACTTTGATGTTGCCGTAGGTGCTTTCTCGAGACGAGTTGAAAATAAAATAATTTTTACTGATGGTGAAGCTTTAATGCCAAATATGTCACTTGATGCAATATGGATAGTTTTTGGTGGTGAAAGAATAAATCCTAAAGGTGGTAAAGTAATTCATATAGACAATGAACAACTTAAAAGACTATATAACTATCAAATGACTAATGAAACAAAAGGAAGGTCAAGGTAAAACAAAGATTTAGAAAAAAATTCTGAATCTTTTTTTATTTACAATTTTACTTAAAAATGTTATACTTTAGAAGTAAGGAAGTAAGGTTATGAATATAAGTTGTAAAGATAATGAAAAATTTGAGTTTGAACGAAGAATAGATAAAGGATGTGGATTTAATTTTGAACTATCATCAGATGCAGTTTATCAAATTAGTTATATGAATTACATTGGAGAAATTGAAGAACAATTTTATACTATGTGTCCAAGATGTGGTTATATAATACCAATAGATAAATCTATACTAAATGATTATGAAATTGGTTTGGCAAGAAGAAAAAGTATTGATGATAGAGATTTATATCTAAAAAACAATATTCTATCAGAATATACTAATGTTACAGAAAGAGGAAGAGTAAGAAAAAAAACATTATAGGAGGTTTATTATGGGTTTATTTAATAAAATAAAAAGTGTCTTTAGCAAAGATAAAGATATAGTTAAATATGATGAAGCACTTACTAAAACAAGAAAAGAGTTTTCTACTAAAATAAGTGATTTATCAAAGAAATATAAAAATATTGGTGAAGATTATTTTGAAGAACTAGAAGATATTCTTATAATGGCGGATATTGGAATAAATACCGTTATGAAGTTTGTTGATAAATTAAAGAAAAGAGCCAAAGAAGAAAATATTAAAGATACTGACACACTAAAAGAAATAATTGTTGATGAAATGCTTATTATGTATGTAGATAACAAAGTACTAAATACTAAGATAAAGTATAGTGAAGAAGGTCCAACTGTTATCCTTTTTGTAGGAGTAAATGGTGTTGGTAAAACAACAAGTATTGGTAAAATAGCAAATAGAATGAAAAATGCTGGTAAAAAAGTTATTCTAGTAGCAGGAGATACCTTTAGAGCGGGTGCTACAGAACAATTAGTAGAATGGGGTAAAAGAATTGATGTACCAGTAGTTACCACAAGCAGTAAGGATCCATCAGCAGCCGTCTATGATGGAATAGATACTGCAATTAAAGGCGAGTATGATGTTGTTCTTATAGATACCGCTGGTAGATTACAAAATAAAGTTAATCTAATGAATGAATTATCAAAGATGAATAAAGTAATAAAGAAAGTAATACCAAATGCTCCTCACGAAGTATTATTAGTCGTAGATGCTACTACCGGACAAAATGGTATCCAGCAGGCTAAAGCCTTTAAAGAAGTAACTGATGTCAGTGGCATCATCCTAACTAAACTAGACGGAAGTGCTAAAGGTGGAATAGTTCTTGCTATTAAAGAAGAAGTAGATATACCAGTAAAATTTGTTGGACTAGGAGAAGGAACTGATGATTTAGAACCATTTGATATTGAAAAATATATCTATGGCTTATTTAAAGATTTATAGAAAGGGATTGATAATATGAAAAAAGAAGTTAGTAAAAAAAATACTAAGCCAAAGAAAGAAGAAAAGTACAAAATATTTGACTCTGTAAAATTAAAAAGGACTGAGTTTATAATAACTCTAGTAGTAGGAGTAATATTTTTAGTACTATTATTCTTTGCTATTACTAATGAAGTATTTATGCCAGCAGCACTTATTTCTTTTGCATTATTTCTATTTTGTATCTGTTACTATTACATCGATGACGAAAAAAAGAAAAAACTAGTATATACATTATTTGGACTTGGAGTATTACTTATCATAATTGAAGTAATATATACAATGGTAAAGATAAACTAATATGGAAGAAAGAAATTATTTAATAATCTTATATGATTATTATGGTGAATTATTAACAGATAAACAAAGAATGTATTTTGAAGACTACTATTTTAACAATCTTTCGCTAGGAGAAATAAGTGAGAATGATGGTTATAGTAGAAATGCTATTCATAAAAATATTAAGACTGCTGAAGAAAAACTATACTTCTATGAAGAAAAATTAGGCTTATATAAAAAGAAAAAATTACTTGAAGATATCATTAAAGATATCGATAATGAAGAAATAAAGAATAAAATAAGGGAGATATTATGACAAGTAGAAAATATAAAATGTACTATGATTATAGTAAGAGAACGAGTGGTGGATTTTTAGATGCTATGTTTTTATGTGGCATAATGATTAGTGCTTCAGTTTTAGTATTTCTCGCTTTATTAGGAGGAAAATAATATGGATTCAATATTAGATCGTTTTGCGGATAACCTAACCGAAGTTACATATATTACAAATCCCGCAGTAGCTAGAGATGATGAGATAAAAAAATTAATATTAGTGCTTTTAACACCGGAAAAATCAGCCGTTCTAGTAGGTAAGCCGGGTATAGGTAAAACCGCTATTGTTGAAGGACTTGCTTATCGTATTCAAAGAAACGAGGTACCCGATGCCCTTCAAGGATATACTATATATAGAGTTAATACCACTGCATTAATTAATGGTAATGGGGAAGAAAATAGAGTGCTAAAACTAGTAGAAGAATTAAAAAATAGAGAAAAAGTAATTCTTTTCATTGATGAAATACACACTTTAATAGGAAATGGTGCTTTAGATTTAGCTAATATGTTTAAAGAGGGACTAAGTAGAGGAAGTATCAAGATAATCGGAGCCACAACTACTTATGAATATGAAAGGTATATAATGCGAGATAAAGCTTTCTTAAGAAGATTTGAAAAAGTAGATGTATCTGAACCTACTGAAGAAATGACCGTAGAAATATTACTTAAGACATTACCAAAGCTAGAAAAACAAACTGGAGTAATTCTTCCATATACAGATTTTATCAACGAAAAGATAATGAAATTTATTGTTAATATGACAACTGAATTTAAAAGAGTATATGAAATATCATCAAGGTATCCAGATATTGCCTTAGTTATATTAAGACAATGCTTCTCTAATGCTATATATGAAAATAGAAGAACTATAAATTTAAAAAATATATATGATGCCATAAAGACTACCAAAGCAGTATATCCTGATGTTATAGCCAAAGAACTAATAGAATTCAAAGAAATATTTAAAGATGAATTAAAGATTGAAGGAACTATCTTAGATTAGTTCTTTTTCTTTAAAAATATATTGACATATTACTAATATTATAATACCATATATATCGTGAGTTTTATGGAAGAAGAAATTAAAGAAATAAAAGAAATATTATTAAAAATAAATAACTTAAATAATGAAATATCATATTTAGATACATTAATAATTAAGTATGAAAAAGAAATAGATAGCCTAGAAGAAAAAATTAATAGCTATACAATTAATATTAGAGATAGAATAGATTTTTTATACCAAGAAAGAGCAAAATTAAAAAATAGAATAAATGATATCAAAACATCAAAAAAGAAATTAAAATTAAAAGTAATTATAACATTAATTAGTGCTATCTGCTTAAGCCCATCGCTAGTATTTAATAATATATCAAGCATAATATTTTTACTAGCCACTATTGCAGGTACAAGTTCTATAATATTAAATGTTTTATCTAATAAAAAGAAAGAAAAAGAAATAAGTAATTATAGCCTAGAAGAACTAGACAAGAATATTGAAGAAGTAAATAACAAGTTAAATAAAAAAAATAGTGAAACATTAAAACCACTTATTGAAAAAAAGAAAAAATTATCTACTCGTGAATCAATGTTAAGAAATGACAGAACACTTAAGAGAAGGGAATGTGTACATTTAGAGAGAGAAAAAGATAACAAATATAAAGAATTATTAGAAGTAATGGAAGAAGAAGTTAAGTTATCAAATAATGAAATGGAAGGTCAGCTAGAAATACCAGGAATAAAAAAAGTAAGAAATAGGTAATATAAACAAAAATATTATCTATTTTATTTTCCAAAATAGCAAAAATAATATATAATATTATCAGAGGTGAACTAATTATGAAATTGGAAAAAGTATTAGAAAAAGTAGAATATAGTATTATTAATGGTAATACTAATACAGAAATAACTGATATTTGTTATGATTCTAGGAAAATAAAAGAAGGCTGTTTATTTATATGTCTAGTAGGTTCCTCATTTGATGGCCATGACTATATAGATAGTGCTATAGAAAAAGGTGCTAAAGCCATACTCGTAGAAAAAAATATTACTAGAGAGGATATTACTATTATAAAAGTAAATAATACAAGAAAAATATTATCCCAAATATCAATAAATTATTTTAATAATCCAAGTAGTAAATTAACTACTATTGCTATTACTGGTACTAAAGGTAAGACTACAACTTCCTTTATGATAAAAAACATTCTTGAAGAAGATAACAAGAAAGTAGGAGTAATAGGTACTATGGGAGTATTTTTTAAAGATAAACATTATAGTACAGTAAATACGACTCCCGAAAGTTATGATATTCAAAACTATCTAAATGAAATGGTAAATGATGGTGTAGAATATCTAGTAATGGAAGTATCGTCTCAAGCATTAAAAGTAGGAAGAGTAGATGGAATGCTATTTGATTATGGAATATTTACTAACTTAAGTGAAGATCATATAGGAGAAAATGAACATAAAGATATGGAAGAATATATATATTGCAAAAGTTTATTATTCAAAATGTGTAAAAATGGAATTTTTAATATAGATGATACTTACTACAATAATATGATTAAAAATAGTACATGTAATATATATACCTTTGGTCATAACAAAGAAGCAAGCCTAGTAATAGATAAAGTAGAATTACTTAGAAAAGAACACTTTATTGGCTTAGAAATGACCACTAGTGGAATAGTAAATGATAAATTTCTAGTAAATACACCAGGAGAGTTTTCAGCTTACAATAGTGCTTGTGCAATTCTTACTACTAGTTTACTTGGTTGCAATATAAATAGTATAAAAAATGCATTGTCACAAGTAGCGGTAAGAGGTAGAGTAGAGATAGTACCAGTAAGTAATAAATATACCGTTATTATAGACTATGCACATAATGGTGTATCTACTGAAAGTATTCTAACTACTATGAGAAAATATAATCCCAAAAGAATAGTAAGCCTATTTGGATGTGGTGGTAATAGAAGCAAAGATAGAAGATATGATATGGGGGAAGTATCAGGAAAATATGCCGATTTATCTATCATTACTGAAGATAACTCTAGATATGAAGATGTTAATGATATAATGAATGACATTGAAGTAGGTATAAAGAAAACAAATGGTAAATATATAAAAATACCAGATCGCAGAGAAGCTATTAAATATGCCATAGATAATGCTAAGGAAGGAGATATCATTCTAATACTAGGAAAAGGTCATGAAACATATCAAGAAAAAAATGGTGAAAGAACTCATTTTGATGACCGTGAAGAAGTATTAAAATTATTCAAATAGCATTGAATAGTTAGTTAAATTGTGATAGTATATAAATTAGAAAAGGAGGGTATAAAAATGATACCATTTAAAAGAGCAAATATATTATTGCCAAAAAACATTGATATGACAAAGTGGTCAGTAGTAGCTTGTGATCAGTATACTAGTGAAATGGACTACTGGAATGAAGTAGAGAAGATAGTAGGAGCAAGTCCATCTACGCTTAGAATAACATTACCAGAAATATTTCTTGAAGATAGTGATGTTAATGAAAGAATAAATAAAATAAACGACACTATGAAAGAATATCTTGATGAGGATTTATTTTACGAATTAAAAGACTCTATGATTTATCTAGAAAGAACACAAGCTGATGGAAGAGTAAGAGAGGGACTTATGGGAATGGTTGACCTAGAGGACTATTCTTATGAAAAAGGATCACAAACCTTAATTAGAGCAACAGAAAAAACAGTAATAGAAAGAATACCACCTAGACTTAAAGTTAGAGAGAATGCTTTATTAGAACTTCCTCATATTATGATTCTAATAGATGATGAAAAGAAAAAAATAATTGAGGATTTAAAAAATGAAGTTACAGATAGTGATGTAGTATATGACTTTGACCTAATGGAAAATGGTGGCCATATCAAAGGTTATAAACTAAATAACGATAGTATGACTAAAGTAGAAGAAGGTCTTGAAGCATTATGTGACAAAGAATATTTTGAAAAAAAATATAATGTTAAAGATAAAGGAATACTATTATTTGCAATGGGTGATGGAAATCATTCACTAGCTACTGCTAAAGCAAACTATGAAAATGTAAAGAAAACTATGACACCTGATGAATATTTAAATCATCCATCAAGGTATGCACTAGTAGAATTAGTAAACCTACATAGTGAAGCTTTAGAATTTGAACCAATACATAGAGTAATATTTGATACAGATGTTAATAAGTTAATTGAAGAATTATATAAATATTATGATATTAATGAAGAAGGAAATGGGCAGTATTTTGAATTAGTAACAAAAGATATTGATAAAAAACTATATATATCTAATCCTAAATCAAATATTGCCGTAGGTTCTATTCAAATGTTCTTAGATGAATATCTAAAAGATAATAAAGGAAAGTTAGATTATATTCATGGAGATGAAACTACCAAAAATATGGGCATGGAAGAAAATAATGTAGCTATACTTTTTGAAGCAATGCCAAAAGAAGAATTATTTAGAACAGTTATATTAGATGGAGCATTGCCTAGAAAAACATTCTCTATGGGACATAGTTATGATAAGAGATATTATCTTGAAGCTAGAAAAATTAAATAAAAATAATATTGAAGTTAATCAAATTAACTTCTTTTTTTATATATTTTATGATATATTTATATTAGGAATGGTGAAGATATGAAAAAGTTAGATATAATATGTATTATTATTGGAGTAATATGTTTTCTACTAGCGGGTTATATAGTTTACAGCAAGTTTTTTAAAGAAAAAGAAGTTAATTTTAATAAGAAAGAAGAAATAAAATTATTAGATGATAAACTAGCTAAAATAGGTACTCCTTTAGGATGGCTTATTATTACAGATGGAATAGACCATCAAAATGAAGATGGCACAAAGTATAATATTAGTTATGGTACTAATTTATTAAAAGAATATTCAAATAGACAACTATTTACAATGGAATATATATTATCTACTAAAAACGAAAATGATAAATTCATTTTATTAAGTGGTTTTGATAATAATAAAATAGAAGGTGAACCAACTGACGATTATACCTTAGCATATCTAGATTATGATACTTTTAATAAATATTATAAAGATTTATTTGGTGAAGACTTTGATTTAAATAAACAAGATAAAGGTAGTACCACTTATGATAAAGAGTATGTTTATTATAGAAATAGAAGAGCAGGTAGTAATAATGTATATGTACCAATTATTAAAGCAATTAGTGTAGAATATAAGAATAATAAATATATAGCGGACATTGAAGTTACTTATAGTACTAGAGCTAGTGAGTTAATAGGAGTACCTAAAAGTAATGGAACAATAACTTATACTAAAAATATTGATAATAATATATTACTAGAAGACTTTATTATTAACAAATAATAGTATTTCATAATTGGGGCATACAAATATTTGACAAAAATAACAATTCGTGTTAAAATATGTATCACTTTGAAAGGAGTGAAGACTATTATGAAAGATTATTCATTAAATGAAGAAGAAAGAAAAAATTTTATTTTAAACTATACTAAAGAGGAAGAAACAATAACAGTTAATTTTGCAGATGGAAGTAATTATACTATTCCTAATACAGAAAATAATGAAGACAAACTAGAAGGAAAGATGATAGAACAAGTTGCTAATAGTAAAGAAAGAAAACATAAAGCAATAAGCTCAACTGGTATAGCAATTGTCATAATATTTTTATTTACCGCTGCATCTTTAAATGGAGCATATTGGCTTGGTAATATGCCACAAATTAATGAGATAGCACTTGGACTAGGAATAGCAGCAGTAGTAAATATACCAATGTTTGCAAAAATAATTAAAAACAATAGTTTATTAAGAGATATAGAAAAGAATAAATTTTTTGTTAAGAATCAAGAAGTAATCAATAGAGGATTAAACAATACTAATGTTCTTGTTAATTCTAATGTACCAGAAAAAGAAATAATAACTATTAATGATATGGATTATAGTTATAAATATAATGAATTAAAACAAATTGTTGCAAATACAGAAAGGCAAGAGACATTTAGTTTTGATACATTTTCAGAAAATGATGTAGAACAAGAAAAGCCAAAAGTAAGAAGTAGAAGAAGATAAGTTTTTCTTCTTTTTTCTTTTTCACTCTAAGCCTGTAGTCTTAGAGTGTTATTTTAAACCTTATTCTAAGTTTTAAAATAAAAACTATTATATATAAGCCAAAAGAGATTACCAAAAAATTACAAAAAGAGAAAATATTTTTACTTAATTACTTGTAACTATTAAAAAAATATGGTATACTTACAACAGAATAGAAAATAGTTTATATGGAGGAAAGATTATGAATAATAAGTTTACACTTAACGCTAATGGCATAAAAAAAGATGCAGAGATGATAGTTAAATTTAATTTAGAAAACAAAGACTACTTAATTTATTGTACTGATGAAAATGAAAGTAATAAGCAAGTTTTTGTTTCAAAATTAACTTTAAATTCAGAAGGAAAATATTTTATAGATGATATTACATCAGAAGAAAAAAATAAATTAAGTGGAGTTGTATATAATATTGTTATATTGACACCAAATGAAGCTAAAAAGGGAGTAGAGGCAAAAACATTAATAGATAAGTTAACAAATGAAAATAAAGTTATGTTATCAGTTGAAATGCCAATACTTAATGAACAAAGCTACTATAGTAATTGCTCAATAGCTATTACAAGTAAATTACTAGTAGAAGAAGCAATAAATTTCTTTAAAACAAGCTTAACTAGCAAGGTTGAGGAACCTGTTCAATCAGTTCCAACTTGGTCAGTTCCTACAATGGGAGCAGCAGCAGTTACTCCAAACGCTCCAATTGTTGAAATGCCAAATGTTGCTATTACAAGTGCTCCAGTAGTGAATGAAACTCCAACACCTGTAGAGCAAGCACCTATTTCTAATAACATACCAATAACTCCTGAACAACCATCAGTTTCTGCAGAGCAAGTTTTTAACACTGCTCCAGCTCCTACAGTGACACCGGTACAAATGCCAAATGATGGTGCTATAACAAATGAACCTAATCCACAGGCTGAGAAACTAGCAGTAGTTTCAGATCCTAGTTTAAATAGTGCTGGATTAAATCTTCAACCAAATGTAGCAAGAAGAAATAGTGCTGGAAATGCCAATACAAAATATATTATTATTGGAACAATATGCCTAGTACTAGCAATAGCAGTAGTAGTAGCAGCATACTTTGTAATAAAAAATATGAAATAAAAAAATTACTGTGGTTTAGAATATATACATCCACAGTAATTTTGTCTATATAGATTATATTTTTGTGATAACAAGATGGATTTTTTATATCCATCTTTTTTCTTAAAATCAGAATATAACCATTTAACTTTATATTTATCTTCTAGTTCCCTGCCAATTTCATTAATCCAAAGAGCATTCTTATAAGGACTAACAGATAAAGTAGTACAAAAATAATCATAACCATTATCTTTAGCAGTACTAGCAGTTTTTTCCATTCTCATTCTATAACATACGTAACATCTTTTACCTCTTTCAGGTTCTTTTTCTAGTCCTTTGATTAATTCTTCATAATTCTCATTATCATAATCACAATCTAATATATCAACATTATTACTTTTATCAATTTCCTTAATAAGTTTAATTTGTTCTTCTTTCCTTTTTAAATATTCATCATAAGGATATATATTAGGATTATAATATAAAATAGTAATATCAAAGTAATTAGTAAGATAACTAATAACATAACTACTACATGGACCGCAACAGCTATGAAGTAGTAACTTCTTTTTACCATTTAAATTATTCAAAATATCTTCACACATAATACTATAATTTTCTTTCATAATTCACCTCAAAAAGCACTTATATTATAACATTCCTTATAATAAAAGTAAACTAAAAATAAACTATAGGTTATCATTACAATAAATGTATAAAACAAATGTAAAATCATATAATTTTCTTGAAAAACCAATAATAAATTGTTACAATATAAAAGGAGGCATCAAAATATGGAAAAAAATAGAAATATACCATTTAAAAATTATATTTTACTAGCAGTAACCCTTATATTAACCGTAATAGTAGTAGTCTATTTCTTTGTATGGCATAGTAATAACGAAGAAAATAATTTAAAAATACCAATAATGGATAAATATTTAAGAGTAATTAATTATAACGAACTAGATGACTTTCTTGTAGAAAATAAAGATTCGGTTATTTATGTTTCAAAACTCAATAACAAAGAAATACGAGAGTTTGAAAAGAAATTAAAACTAATAATTAATGATTACTCACTAAATAATACTATACTATATTTAGATTTAACTGATAAAAACATAGATAAACTAAAACTAGAAGATAAAAATATCAATTATCCAGCAGTACTTATATATAAGAATGGTAAAATAATCAGTTACTTTGATATAAAGAAAAATAATTATGATATAAAATTACTAAAAGAATATTTAATAGAAGAAGGAATAATAAATAATGATTAATATAGTTTTATATGAACCAGAAATACCAGAAAATACAGGAAATATAATGCGAACTTGTGCAGGTACCAATAGTAGATTACATTTAATAGAACCATTAGGATTTGTACTAGATGAAAAAAGAATAAAAAGAAGTGGAGTAAATTATATTGATAAAGTAGAATATAAAAGATATTTAGATTACGAAGACTTTAAAAAAAATAATGAAGGAGAATATTATTACTTTACTAGGTATGGTACTAAATCATATGATGAAATAGATTTTAGTGATAAAAATAAAAATCACTATTTAATATTCGGAAAAGAAAGTACAGGAATACCTAAAGAAATATTACATAATAATTTAGACAGATGTTATAGAATACCCACTAGTGACAATATAAGAGCTTTAAATTTATCTAATTGCGTAGCCTTGGTAACATATGAAGCACTAAGACAACAAAAGTTCCCTAATTTACTAAGAAGCGATCCATTTAAAGGAGAAGACTACTTAGAAAAAGAATAACATAATATAAAAGAATGACTTATTTAATAAAGCCATTCTTTTTAAATTTATCTATAGTTCTTTCTATGGATATATCTCCTTCAATTCTAGTAGCAGTAGTTTTTTCTTCACCATCTTTAAAGAATATTGTTGTAGGAGTTCCACCATCAAAACTAAATTTATCTTTAAATTCTTTATAATCATCATCCCTAAATTTATCAACATCAGTATAATATATCTTAATATTATAATCATTAGATATCTTTTTAAGCTTTGGTCTATAAGAATTACAATGTATACATTCACTCGCAGATACACATAATATAAAACTTTCTTTATTATTAACTTTTTCTAATACTTCGCTATAATTAAGCTTAATAAAGTTTTTACTTTCAACAGAAATACTATACCAAATAATAACTCCAATAATAATAACAATAAATATAATACCACTAATAATTAAATAATTTTTCTTTTTCATATTTAAAATCACCAATATAATAATATCACTTTTTATAGAAAAAATCAAAAAATACTTTTTTTTTAACAAAAAAAATGATATTATTATATATATGATAGAGTAGTGTGAAGGGAGTATTAAATATGAAAAAAATCAAATATATATTATTTACATTTTTAATATTATCTTTAAGCATTCTATCAGTAAATGCTGAATGTACTAAAGAAGAAATAAATACTCTAAAACAAGAAGCAAACAAAATAAAAGTAACATATAAGCATTTAGGAAGCAATGTAGATGCTGAAGGAACAGTCGTAGATTATATGTTCAGTTTGACATTCAGTAACATTAATGATGATATGTACATTAGAATAGATGATTATAATGAAGAGTGGAAAGAAGTAAAAGATAATAAAATTACTATAGATAAAATTGCTACTGGTAAATATATATTTTCTGTATATTCAAATAGTTGTCAAGGAAAAATAGGAAATATAAATGTTAAACTACCAAAGTTTAATTCCTATTCATTAGATCCATTATGTGATGGAATAAATACCGATGAATTTCCTTTGTGCTCAAAATATTTAGAATATCAGCCTAGTTATGAAACCTTTGTTAAGAAGATAGAAGAATATAAGAAAACAAAAGAAATAAAACCAGATGACAATAATAATACTACCGATGATAGTACATTTACAAAAATATTAAATCAAGTTCTTGATTTTATAACAAAATATCAAATATACATTATATCTGCATTAACTGTAATATTAATAATCTTAGTAATTTTGATTATTAGCTCTAAGAAAAAGAAAAGAGGTGTTTTAGAATGAAAATAAAAAGACACTATATATTAATCTTTTTCCTAGTATTCGTTAGTTTAGTTTCAAATGCATATGCTGCAAGAGGAGAATTAAGATACGAAGTAACAAATTTTTCATTAGATGGTACAAAAATAACATTTGAAGGATGGGCCTTTCTCCATCAAACAAACAATTATAATACCATATATAAATTAAATTATAACGAAGGATATGTAAGTGAAACAAAAGAGGTTTTATTAAGTAATGGCGGTCAAAAAATAAAAATTAGTGCCATTAATAAAAACACAGGAGAAACTATTGCTACAGCAACTGTAGATGGAAGTGACAAAAAATATTACAATTTCTACAAAGAAATGTTCTTTAGCTTTGCAGGCTTTGAAAAGACAAATAAAAATCTAGTAGAATGCTATAATGGTACATCAAATACAGGGTGTGATAATAAGTGTAGTGATAATGATAGCCAGTATACAGAATGTTACTATAAAGACCTATATTTTAAAATAAGCTTTAATGTTAGCGATTGGAATATTGAAGATGATACACAGGTTTATTTTAAAATTGCAGCATATAATAATGACTATGGAAAATGGAAGGAAGAAAATCTTCATTTAGGAGAAAATGTAAAAAAAAGTACTTTGTCTAATAACTATATTGAAGTTGATAAAAATACATTTAGCAATAAAATAAGCTTTATTGCTAATTATGCTCAGCTTTTAAACCCAGTTACACTTATTATAGAAAAAGGTGGAATATATGGAAATACAGGAAGTAATTATCTAGTAAAAGAAATTAAAGAAGGAAACAAAAATGGAAATTTCATATCTGGAAGTATTGGCCCGGGAAAGTATACATTATATATTTCACAGCGAGGTAATTGTAGTTATGGAACTAATAGATGTTGGCTAAGTACTTGTAGTAATCCTAATACATGCAATACTAGTTCAAAAGTACTAGTAGCTCATGGATCTTGGGTAAAACCAACCGGAACAACATCATTTACTATCAAAGTAAAAAATGACAAAAAGTGTGCAGCATCAGAACCTGCATCTAATAAGACAATGTACTGCAATGAATGGAAAGATTTATCTTCTAAATGTGATGCATTAACAGTAAGAAACAATGGAACCAGTGAAATGGTTAAAATAGAACAAAAAGGATATATAACAAATATATTTAAATCTAACTTAGTAAATAAAGATAAAAATTATAATGCTAATAGTTATAATGGTGGTTGGTTAAAATATGGAATTACCTATTATAATGAAGTTAGTTGGAATTATACTACAGAAAAATTTAGAAGTTCTGAAGCACAAGAAAATATAAATTATGCTATGCAGAAAAAATTAAAATTATTATCTGAATTTGAGGAAAATATAAATTTAACAATAAATGGATTAGATGGTTCAAGACTTGTAAAAAAATGTACCCAATCAGGATCATTTACACCAGCCAATAAGTTAATAACTGTTTGTACTTTCTTTCTACCAGAATCTTATTTAAAAGAACTAACTGGTAATGTAAGCTACTCAGAGTCAAATGATAATGCTAATATAAATAACAAATACTATATACCATTAGATGCACAAAAACACAATATAAGTGTAAAACTAGAAAATTTAAGTGTGCTATCAGAAAATCAAGTACAGGCAGATTCACAAAATAAAAATAAACCATGGACTGGTACATGGACAATTGATACAAGCTGTTCATTAAAGGTAACTAATAGAATATACGAACCACCAAGTGGTGGAAAAGAAAATGGTAAAGTAAAATATAAATTTATATATAGACCAATTAATTTAAGTAATCCATTTCCTAATAGATTCCCAGGAGTCAATTGGTATACTTGGTATATAGCAGAAAGAAATAAAGATAAAAAGACTCTTGAGGATTCATATAAGAAATTAAATTATTATTCAGAATTAGATAATAAGACTATAAGTGAGATTAAAAGTTATAATAAAAATAATAATTATTTTAAAGAGGTAGATAAAGATTTCTTTAAAACTTATATTAAAGAGGGTGGTAATCCATGAAATGGTCATTTGCTAGTGTTGGATTAATTGTATTTGGGTTAATAGGATTAGCCATAATAATACTATTTCAAAATATAACTACAAATAATGAAAATGATTATTATCTTCTTAAAGAAGTAACTGAAGCCTCTATGATAGATGCCATTAATATGGATTATTATAGAGAGACAGGAGAATTAAAAATAACTAAAGAAAAGTTTGTAGAAAGTTTTACCAGAAGATTTGCTGAGTCAACAGTATTTGCAAGTAGTGAATATACAATAAATTATTTTGATATTATGGAAGAGCCTCCTAAAGTAACAGTATCTATAAATACTGGAATAGGAGAATATACAATATATCAAGATACAACTGATTATCATGTAGCAAATACATTAAGTGCTATATTAGAATATTATGGTAAAGATGGATCAAAGACTAGTAGTAGTTATATAGATGGTATGCCGTTAGTAATGAAAACATTTACTAAAACTTATTATTCAATACCTTATAGTAAGGATGGTAAATATTCAGTAAAACAACCAATTAATTTACCTGAAGAATTAGAACATAAAAATATATATGATGCACAAATATTTAAAGTGGAAAGTAAAGGCTCTATAACAGAACAAGGAGAATTACTATATGCTTTATTAAATAGGGATATTGATTGGACGAGAAGTAGTACTGATTCAACTAATTTTAATGCTAGCAATAGTGGTGTAGATATAAATAATATTCAAAAAAATATTACAGTAAGTAATATAAAGGGAAGAGAGTGTTTGACAGCTGACGAATGCAGAGAATCAGATTACTGGGTAGAATGGGATGGAACTGGTAATCCTGGAACGGTAGTATTAAAATTAGAAATAACATGGAGATATAAAGAATATGAATATGCAGAATGATAAGAATTATTTAAAAAAAGGAGGAAAATAATATGAATAATTTAAAAGCATCAATGAAGAAATTCTTTGGTAACAAAAATACAGTTACCATACTAGGGGTAATATTATGTTTAGTAATATTATATATTGGTTATAATTATAGAATAAATTCAAAGACAGAATTAGTAGCAGTACCTGTTGCTAAACAAACAATACAGCCAAGAACATATATAACAGAAGATATGATAGAAATTAGAAATGTTCCTGTAGAACTACTTAATACTAGTAAATATTATACTACATCAAAAAGTATCGTAGGAAAATATTCTAACTATAATACTATGATAGCTAAAGGAAGTTTATTTTATACAGATTTAGTAGTAGAAGAAAAAGATTTACCAGATTCAGCCTTTTCAGGAGTACCAGAAGGATATACAGTAATAAATTATCCTGTTACAATAGCTAGTACTTATGCCAATTCAATGGCACCAGGTAGTCATATCAATATCTATTACAAATCACTAAATGATGATGGAGAAGTAATGTTTGGTAAATTCATTAGTAATATTGAAGTACTAGATGTTAAAGATTCATCAGGTAGACATGTATTTGAAAATAGTGATGAAGCAAGAACACCTGCTTATATGTTATTTGCAGTACCAGAAGAAACACACTTATTATTAAGAAAAGCATTATATTTAACTGATTATGATGTAGAATTATTATTAATACCAAATACTGCAACATTATCTGAAGATCAAAAAGTAACAGTAAGTAGCCTTCAAATAGAAGAATTTATAAATTCTAAGACAGCATTTGTATCAGTAGATGACTTACCACAAGTAAGTGATAATGTAACTGAAGATACAAGCAATACAACAAACAATGAATAAGGAGGTGTAACATGGACAATCAGTTTAGTCAAATAGACTTTGGTCCATTAAAACAATTCCTTGATAATGATGATATAACCGATATATCATACGATAACAATGGACAAGTATGGTTAAAATCATTATCTAAAGGAGTATATAGAGTAGAAAATACTGGAATAGATAATGCTTTAATGGAAAAGATTGCTTTTCAATGTGCTAATTCAATGGGTAAATCATTTAATATGGCTAATCCATTTCTAGATGCTGAATCAGCTGAATTAAGAATGAACTTTGTACATGATTCTATAGCTAAAAACGGAATAGCAGTATTAATAAGAAAGACTCCTGCTAAAATAAGATTACAAAAAGATAAAATAATAGCAGAAGATTATATAAGATTAAATATTCATGATTTTCTACTTAAATGTGTTGAAGGACATTGTAATATCATGGTAAGTGGAGAAACAGGTAGTGGTAAAACAGAGTTCATAAAGTATCTAGCAGCCCACACTAAAGAAAATGAAAAAATAATAACAATCGAAGATACATTAGAGTTACACTTAGATAAAATATTTCCACATAGAGATATTGTAGCCATGAAAACAAATAATATAGCATCATATTCAGATGTACTAGTAACATGTATGAGACAGAACCCTAGATGGATATTACTATCTGAGGTAAGAAGTGCCGAAGCCGTAATGGCTGTAAGAAACTCAATATCTTCTGGACATAATATTTTATCAACAATTCATGCTGATAAAGCAGAATCAATTCCAAGTAGAATGTATAGCCTACTAGAAACAAACCAAGATATAGATCAGTTTCTAAAGACAATTCATAGATATGTTCAATTAGGAGTACATATAAAAGGTTATTATAGTACTAAATATAATGCTTTCCATAGAGAAGTATCAGAAGTAGTAGAATTCTATGTTACAGATGATAATAAAGCAGAATATAAAATACTATATAAAAAGACTCCCGATGGAAAAGAAACAACTGCTAATCCATCAAAATATTTACTTTCGTATCTAGAAAGCCAAGGAGTAATAATGCCTCCGGATATTTTAATAAAAGAAGAGTTTACTAGTTTAGAAAATAATGATATAATTAATAATGATAAAGTAGGAGAGTTTGTTGTAGATAATAGTCTATATACTGAGAGTCAGAATATTACTTCTGGTAATCAGATAAATAATACTATACCAAATAATTATATGGTAAATAATATGAATACTAATAATGTAGTTAATTCTCCGAATAATATACCAAATATTTATACTAATGCAGTGGAGGTTACACCGAGTGTTCCTAATAATATTAATGTTACAAGTATAAATAATAATCAAAATATAAGTTAAGGTGGTGATAGAAGTGGAAATCATCCTAATAGGTTTAATAGTAATATTTATAGTATCTTATCGTACTAAGCAGGGAGAATCAGTATATAAATTTATCTCCCAGCAGGCTGTAAATACTTATAAAAAATTAGAACCATACTCATTTAAAATAATGAGAGAAAAAGTAAAAGAACTAGGATTAGAATATACTCCAAGACAATATTTATTCCAAATAATAGCCTTTGCTGGTTTAGCAGGTGGAATAAGTTATCTATACTTCTATAACATAATAATATCATTAGTATATATCATAATAGCAGTATCTTTCATTCCATATATAACATATTTAAGATGTAAAAGACAATATAGTGAATATATATTTGAACAGGTACAAGTATATTGTACTAATACTATAATGGAGTTTGCTACTACTCAGGCTTTTGTTAAGTCACTTGAAGGAGTAGTAGAGTCAGGAATACTTGAAGAACCACTTTTATCTGATGTAAAAACAATGATAGCCTTATCTTATGAAAAAGGAGATGTTTATGATTCCATAAAATATATGGATACCAAGTATCCATACTATATGGTAAAAAATATGCATCAATTATTTCTACAAGTAACCAAAGAAGGCGCTAAAGATACCGCTGAAACATTTGAAAATATGTTATCAGATATAGATATCTTAGTAGAAGGAGTATATCGAGATAGAACCGATAGAGCAAACTTCCATAAACAGTTCCTAACATTTGGAGTAGCTCTATATGGTATGGTAGCTCTTATCCAAATACTAATAGGACAAGAAACATATATATCTATGATTGATAATACATTAATTCGAATATTAATACATGGTATTGTCTTAATAAATAGTTATTTTCTTCTATCAGGAGAAAAATATTATAACGAGAATGTAGGTGCCGAATAATGTATATAGAAATGCTAATAATAGCCATAATAATAATATATATGTTTATGGTAAATGGAAAGATAAATAAAGATAATATTTTCTCTAATAATAGTAAATTATGTAATTTATTAAAAGAAAAAGATTATGATTTTCTTTTGATAGCTAAATACGGTGATAGAGTATATGATCCAAATGAAGTATTCATGAAGAGAATAAGAAATGGTCTTATAGTAGCAGCAGCATTAATATTCTTATTCTTATCACAAATGAGTTATTTAACAGTAATAGCCGCTATTGTAGTAGGTTATCTAGTATATAAACAACAATATACTTCACTTAGAAGTTGGTATAAAAAACATCTAAATTATATAGATTCCTTATTACCATATTACTTAAAAAGTTTAGAAGTACTAGTTCATCACTATACTGTACCAGTAGCTTTAGCTAAAAGTATAGATGATGCCCCTGAAGTATTTAAGCCAGGACTAAAAAGACTAGTAGAAAAAATAGAAGCTGGAGATTCATCAATAGATCCGTATATGGACTTTGCCAAAGAATATCCGGTAAGAGATTCAATGAGAATGATGAGATTATTATATAGGTTAGGACTAGGAGAACAAGAAAAGAAGCATCAACAATTAGTATCCTTCTCTAAATCCGTATCATCTCTTCAAGCAAAATCAAGAGAAATGAAGTATCAAGCAAGACTTAATACTATGGAGAGAAAAACCATGATTATGATGTGTGTAACAGGTTTTGGTTCTCTTGGATTATTACTGATTTCAATCTTTATGATAATGAGTTTATAAAGATTTGAATATAAAAAGAGAATAAAAAAACAATTTATGAAAGAAGGTGAGAAATAATGAAAGAAGCAACAGGCGAAGTATCAATGACCGTAATAGTTATTGTAGCAGTAGCAGTAATAGGAGGTATTTTGGCAATATTTTGGAAACCAATCAAAATATCAATAGCTTCAGCTTTTGCTGGTACACAAGAAGCATGTGAGGCAATAGCAGATAGTTCTAAGGATAATAAAATTAGTTGCAGTTGGTCAGATAATAAATGTAAATGTTCATAATATTAAAGTAGGTGATATAAATGAGAGAAGCATTTGGTGGAGCTTTTACAATAAAATTAATGTTAATATTTTTAGCTATTTATATAGCTTTTATAGCGGTAGCCCTAAACTATGCTAAAGCTTTTAGAGTTAAAAATAGAATAATAGATATCATAGAGCAGAATGAAGGAATAGATAGTTATGATGATACCAAAGAAGGTTCAGTAATTGGAAATATTAATTCATATTTAAATACAGTTGGTTACTATGTAAATTTAGCTAATATTAAAAATAATAATACTGAGAATATTAATTGTTATGATAGAGGTTATTGTATTGAAGAAACAACAGCACCAGTTACTGATGGTATAACAAGTAAGTATTATAAAGTAACAACATATATAAATATTAATTTCCCATTCTTTAAATTAAACTTTAATATTCCTATCACTGGAGAAACTCGTAAAATAGAAAGGATAAATAGATAATGGATACAGTAATAGCAAATAAATATAGTGACATATTAAGTACGCTAAATATAGAAGTATCTAAGAAATTAGAGGGAGTCTACGAAGTAGATGAAATAATATCTACTTTCGGAAATTATTTCTTTAATAAAATGTTTTTAGATATAACTGCTATTAAAGATTATAAAGACTTAAATAACTTACAAAAATTATCAATGAGTATTAATATGGATAAAGTTATATTATTACTGGATAAAGATGATCAAATAAGTGATTCAAAAGTTTTTCTATCTAAATTAGTAAGTATGGGTATATATAACTTTACTAAAGATCACAATGATCTAATGTATCTATATACTAATCCTAATATTTATAGAGATGTAGCTCACTATCAAGATATAGATAGCCAAGTAGAAGAAACACCAAATGCTTCTCCTAATTTATCTACTAAAAAAATACTAGGAGTTAAAAATGTAACTGATTCAGCAGGAGCAACAACCCTAGTATACCTACTAAAAAAAACATTAAGTGATTACTATAGTACTATGGCTATAGAACTAAATAAAAGAGATTTAACATACTTTCATGATAAAGATTGTTTATCAATAAAAGAAGATGCTCTTGAAGGTACAATAAATAAATATAGTAGTATAAATACCTTTGTTATAGATTTAGATAGAACTAACAAAGAACATATATGTACTGATGTATTATATTTAATAGAGCCTAGTACTATTAAATTAAATAAGTTATCTTTAATTAATCCTAAGGTATTTAGTGAATTAAAAGGTAAAAATGTAATACTAAATAAAAGTCTATTAAATGATAGTGATATAGCTAACTTTGAAGTAGAATCAAACCTAAAAGTATTTTATAATATGCCACCACTAAATGATAAAGAAGATGTAAGTAAATACATTTTACCTCTTCTAGAAAAATTAGGATATATTAAAGTACAAGAAGAAACACAAGAAGAATCTCCTAAAAAGAGTATCTTCAGTATATTTAAGAAGAAATAAATAACGCATAATAAGCGTTTTTTTAATTTCATAAAATTGACATTTTTATTAAATTATGCTAAAATAACCCAATGTCAAAAAGGGGAGATATCAGGAAAAAGAAAGAATAACAAGTGAAATTAAAAAACATGACACTTTTGATATTAAAGAATATTATAATTTAATAACTAAATATGGTGAAAGTAAAGTTTTATCAGCATTTAAATCATATTTAGTCGCTTGTGATAAAGATAGTACTAATAAGATTATTAACAAATATAGTTTTGCCTTTATAACTATTGAATTAAGAACAAGAAAATTAAATGAAACCGATATAGAAAATCTATTTTCTAGATATGGTACTGCAAATGTTATTAATTATTTTATGGAAGTAGTTTCATCAGATAAAACCAAAAAAATACTAAAAGATAATTATAATGTTATAAAAGATTATTTATCTGTTAATGAAGGTGATTTTCAAAAAGAAGAAAACAATACAAATTTATACGATGATAGCTATAAACAATATATGAGCTGTTTATGTAATCATAAAGTACTATCAAAAAATGAAGAACAAAATTTATTTAAGTTATTAAATGAAAATAAAAAAATATAGATATAATGAATATAAATAATGGTACTTTTAATAACATTTATTTACTATTTTCTTCAGTAACTAATAAAAGTACATATAATAAATTATTTAAAATTATTGATTGTATAAATTAAGAAGATAGAAAACTAATTACTAGATATCGTCAATTATATAAAAGTATAAATAACAATAATAATGATATATTTCCTAGTGTTAAAGATATTGAAAAAGAGTTTAATTGTTCAATAAATAAGAATGAATGTTATAATTCAGATTATTTAGATAGTTAACTAGATAGTATAATAACCTACATCAAGTGTAGAAACAAATTAATAGAAAGTAATCAAAGAATAGTATGCTGGGTAGCTCAAAAATACTTTAGAAGTGATATACCTTGTATGGATATTATTTAAGAAGGAAATATTGGACTTATGACAGCTATAAATAAGTTTGATTATACAAAAAATTATAAATTTTCAACTTATGTTATCTGGTGGATAAAAGATACCATAACAAAAAGTATAAACAATAAGTATTCTATGATCAGAGTTCCAATTAATTGTAAGACTCAAATCAAAAAATATAAAGATATAATAGAACAAAGAAATTATACTTCAGCTGAAACATCAAGTGATGAAAAGGTAGCAGAGATGCTTAAAGTAACATCTGAAAGAATAAAAGATATGAAAGAAACCATAGGCAAAGAAACTGTAGTATCATTAGATGCTACAATTGAAGATAGTGATATCAATTTTATTGAAACAATACTAGATACTAATGAAACGCCATATGAATATACATCAAGGAAAGATACACTAGAAATATTAAAGAAAGTTTTAGATAGACTACCAAATAATTATAATTTAGTATTACGTTTAAGATATAATTTGATGGATTACACTGATATTGCATTTGTAAATTATTTAAACAGTTGCATTAAAGAGGTACTAAATAGTAATGATGAAAAAGCCAAAACTCAGGTTAAAGAAATTCTACCTAAATTAGGTAGTGAAGAATTAACATTAGTAGAAATAGCTACTCTACTTAATGTAGTTAGACAAAGAGTATATCAAATAGAAACAAATGGTATAAAAAAATTAAATCGTGAAATGAAACGAATAAGAATACGTAGTATAGAAGACATCACAGAATAAAAAGAAAAAATAATAAAATACTTGACAAATATTACCACTTTATATAAAATAGTAGGCAATTTAAGGGAAGGAAAGAGAATATGAAAAAATATTATAGAGCAGAATATCTTAACAATGGTTATGTTGAAATATTTGATAATTATAATTTGACATATAATGGCTTTAAAATATATGTGAATAGTATTCACGACGGTCAAATTTTAATAGAAAAACGCAAAAGTTTTTCTGGTAGGCTTGTAAAATCAAAGATTATATCAACTATTATTGAAAATGATACTGATACTAGTAAATACTATGATATTATTACTGGTGAAGAATATATAAAAATAGGAACATCAGATGGTCAATATGGCTTTGAAGAAATTCTTTTAAATAAAGGTGGAAATTTAGAACTTAGAATTAACAAGCTTTATAGTGAGTATGAACTTTCGCCTAATAGAATAGCGGAAATCTTAAAAGAACTCACTCCAGTTGAGATTGAAGCTTATTCGTTTGCAATAGATAATTTAAAAAAGGCTGCCCATGTAAGCGTAAATATTATTAATGAAGAATTAAGACGCAGCGAAGATTATATAGAAGCATTTAAAAGAAATAGAAAAAAATAGAAAGTGTAACATTTTGGGGTTAAATATGAAAAAAAGTCGAAAAATAGAAATAAAAGTGTATGAGCTACTTGGAGTAAAATTATTTAGAAAAGCAGCATTTAGGCTCGAAAAAATTGTTCATAGAAAGGATAAAGGCAAAAATACAAACTATCATATACAAAAAAACGAAGTAAATTCACTTGGAGAATTTAAAAAATATTTATATTATAATGGTGCTATTCATACAAGCAACTTAATAAGAGGTATACCATTATTGGCATTAATGTTTTTACTTAATTTTAAAACACTATCAATAATAGTACTTAGTGCATTATTATTAAAAGATGCTTATTGCGTGATGTTACAAAGATATAATTGGATAAAATTGTCAGAAAAAGAGGAAATAATAAAATCAAAAAAAGCCTTAAAAGTTATAAATAATTGTAATCAATATAAAGAATTATTATGTAAATTAGCAGACATAAACTGTGAACATCAAAATACAGTTATTCAGAGAGAACAAACAATAAATAATTATAGTTTTGCTGAGGTACAAGAAAATTCAAAAGTTAAAGTAAGAAAGAAGATAAGGTAAAATAAAAAAAATTTAATAGAAGTGTTACCTGATTTTTGTGATAAAATATATCAAACAATAACGTTATCAAGAATGACATCTACTAGTGGAGGACCTCTAATAGGTTTAAATAATGCAATTATATGTAATGAGATGTTTAATAATACTTTGTTGATGAATCTCATTTAATATTAAATATAGAGTTTCTTTTACTAGCAGTATCAAATATTTTAGATACTAAAGAACTAATTCCAGAAGAAAAAGAAAAATTAGAAAAAACAAAAGACCTGTTAATAGAATTAAAAGCAGCATATACAGAAAAAAAGATAATAACATTAAGCACTAAAGATAATGAAAAATTATTATTTATACTAAATAATTTCAAAATACATCAAGAAAATAAAAAGAATAATGCAAAAAAATTAATAAAAGAAAAAAAGAAGGAGATATAAAATGAAAGATGTTTATAAAGATTATTGCCGTGAGGTTTTTGATATAGAAACAAAAAGAGAAAATATAAGTAATGCCTCATTAAATGTAGTGTATAATCCAATGCTAAAAGCCTCAGGGAGTTTAACTCCAAATGTAAGTGAGGGAAAATATAAAATAACAATAAATTTGTTTAGGTTTAAAGATATGTCACACGAAGATAAATTGTTTTATATATATAATACAATATGCCATGAAATAGAGCACATAAAGCCATTTGAAAGTACAAAAAAACAAGAGTTTTATAACTATAATCACATTATGACTATGATGGAATATATAACTTATTTATCATATTTGAAGTTACCACCAGATAAAATAAATCTTGGTATTAAGGCAAAACTAATTATAGGAAAAAAATTAAATAGTAACTACAAAGTTTCATTAAATGAAATTAATAGTTTATTGGTAGGATATAAAAAGGCAATAAATGTTGATGCATTTAAAAATAAAAAGGAAACAGTAGAAAAAATAATTAATGCATTAGAATTATTAAATGAAACATTAGAAATTAATTATGGAAAACAACAAATAGCTTTAGACAATTTTGGTACATATTACATTGGAACAGCCAATTATGTAAAGAAATACCCAAGAATACTAAATGAATATAAAGTATTAAATAATTTCTTTAATTCAGAAGGGGACCCAAAAGATATATATACTTTATATAAGAACAGAAATAATGAAAACCATATTTTATATGATAGATTTATTACAAATTTATTAATAGCAATGACAAATAATGATGTAATAGTTAAAATTATGGAATGGGATCAACAGTTCAGGGAGTATATAGAAAACTTAATATACAAATACATAGAGAAAGCAATAAAATTTATTAAAAATAAAGATAATTGTAAAATAATAATTTCTGAAGAAGAAATATTAAATGATAATTTAAGAATGATAATGAAAAGTATAGTTAAAATAAACAAACTAACTAATGAAAGTAAAACAAGAATAAAAGCACCTATGGTATTTTAATGAAAGGAGGATATATAAAATGGATGATGATAGTTTAGGAATATCAACTTCACTTGGTGGATCAAGTACGATAGTAGGTCTTTCTGCAATAATGTTGTCATACCCAGAAGAAACATCAAGATTAATAGTAGGAGGTACAACAGAAGGAGGAATAACAAGTTCAGTCAATTCTATAGGAAATTCTATGGAATCAGAACTAGGTAAAGACTCAATAGTAATGACAGTATTTTCTGCTATTATAGGTGGAATGTCTGCTGCGCCAGTAATATATGTAGAAACTAAAAATGATATAGAGTATGATGTTATAGAAAAAAGAGCTAATAAAATCTATGATAAATATCATAAAGGCCACGTTTCAAGTAGTAAAAAGGGAAAGGGTATAATAATTGCTGATACACCAGAAACTGCAGTTATATGTAATGAAATGTTTAATAATACATTTGTAGATGAATATCATTTAGTATTAAATATAGAGTCTCTTTTACTAGCAGTATCAAATATTTTAGATACTAAAGAACTAATTTCAGAAGAGAGAAAACAATTAGAAAAGGCAAAAAACTTATTAATAGAATTAAAAGCAGCATATACAGAAAAGAAGATAATAACATTAAGTACCAAAGATAATGAAACATTATTATTTATACTAAATAGTTTTAAAAAACATCAAGAAAACAAAAAAAGCAATGCGAAAAAGTTAATAAAAGAAAAAAAGGAGAACGTATAAAATGAACGATAAATTAAAAAGCACATTAACATTAGTTGGAATACCACTAGGTGGAAGCAGTAGTATTTTAGGCTTAGGTACTACAACAAATGATTATCCGCAGATATATGCTTCAACCACCAACAGTTGCAAGCCAGGAGTTGATAGTACTGGTGTATCCTCACTAAATTCTTCAGAATCTAAATCATCAAACGATGTAACATTATCAGTAGTATTATGTGCAGCACTTGGTGGTAGTTCTGCACCAGTAGCAGTATATGAAATTGAAACCAAAAATGATATAGAGTATGATGTTATAGAAAAAAGAGCAAACAAAATCTATGATAGATATCACAAAGACCATATTCCAAGTGATAAGAGAGGAAAAGGTATAATAATTGCTGATACACCAGAAACTGCAGTTATATGTAATGAGATGTTTAATAATACATTTGTAGATGAATATCATTTAGTATTAAATATAGAATCTCTTTTACTAGCAGTATCAAATATTTTGGATACTAAAGAACTAATTTCAGAAGAGAGAAAACAATTAGAAAAGACAAAAAACTTATTAATAGAATTAAAAGCTGCATACACAGAAAAAAAGATAATAACATTAAGCACCAAAGATAATGAAACATTATTATTTATACTAAATAGTTTCAAAAAACATCAAGAAAACAAAAAAAACAATGCAAAAAAATTAATAAAAGGAAAAAAATAATTAATAAGTAATTGTCAAATAATTGACAATTACTTATTTTTATTGTAATATATAGTTATAAGTAAGGAGGAAAAAAGTATGTATTTTTTAGATGGGTGTCCTGCTGGATTAGCACCAGTATTAGGAATAGTTAACGTTGTTATCAATGCAATAATGATAGGAGTTCCAATTTTATTAATAGTATTGGGAATGGTTGATCTAGGTAAGGCAGTAATAGCAAGTAAAGAAGATGAAGTAAAGAAAGCTACAAAAGCCTTTGGTAAAAGATTCTTATATGCAGTTGGTGTATTCGCAGTAGTATGGTTAGTTACATTCGTATTCGATACCATAAATAGTGCCTCAGGTGGCGAAATAAATCCAGGGCAAGCTGATTGGCGTTCTTGTTGGAATCAAATAAGAAATTCTTAATTAAAAAAATAACAAAAGAAATCAAAAAATGATTTCTTTTTTCTAATTAGTATGCTATAATTTAAATGTGATAAATTAACTTTTCAAAGGAGTAGATTATATATGAAAAAAAACAAAAAAGTATTATTAACTATTATAACAATACTAATATCAGCAGTATTGTTTACAAATAAAGTAAACGCTATAGTTATGTGGATGCAATGTACAGATAATCCAGAAGATGAGGTTGAAACAAACAATAGTGATTTTAAATACTATAATACATACGCATATATAAATGACGTTTTCAATTCTGACTCAAGATATTTAGTTTTTAATCCTAATAAGTTTTATAGTAATCCAGCACCAGTCTATGTAATGTATCACGAAAACGGTGCAAATAAAAATGGAGTAAATGTCATAGGAAATATGTGCTGGTATAATAAAGCATTTGATGAAATAGCAAAGTGTAATGAGGACCCGAATGTAGATTCAACGGAAATGTTCAATGGTAATTGTCCAACAAAAATTTATCAAACGGAGGGATGGCAGACAAGTGGAGGAGTAAAAGGAGATTTTCTAGTGCTGGAAGGAAAAAAGTCTGCAAAATACACTGAGAGTTTAAGTGAATCTGCATTAGTGATATATGGATTTGAAAATGATGATGGAGAAACCGGCATAATGATCGAAGGATATAAATCATCTGGATTATATGGTTATGCATCAACTTGGGAAGATTGGAAATCTTTTAAAAAAAATTTAAATTTAAACAATGATACTTCTACTTGTAATATTGGAGATTGGGGATGTCAATTAATAAACAAAGATGAATATGATAAAAATTTTATGTCATGGACTGCAATGACACAAGCAAGAAGGGTTAATAAGTTTGGCAGAGACTATTTTAAACTGTTAGATAGCAGCAGGCCGTGGATAGTAGGAGCAGTTGATGATCAAAAATTTACAGTAACAGAGGTTGTTGATGGCAAAAATGTTATGTATCGTAGTGATGATAATAATAATAAATTTTATAATTGGGTATCAGACTGGTTTGAAAAGTATGATAAAGAATTATCAAAGCAAATCGAAGCAGTTAAAAATTTAAAAAGTGAAAAATATCAAAAAGCTTATAAAGCTGCCACAGAAATTAGTAAAGCAGTAGATGAAGGGAAAAAATATAATTTTGGAGATTATAGCCCATCACAAATGGTATTAGACTTAACTGAAGCATACAAAGAATTAGAAATAGTATTGAGCAACACTGAGTCGATGTATAATTATTATGATGAACAATGCAATTTAGTAACAAATGAAAAGACTAGTGATGCTTTGGGAGCAATGACTACACAATTCAATTGTGAAGTATTTAATGTGTCATCGCTTAATAAGCTTACAAACAAAGTCAATCCTACAATGCTTAATGAGTTAATAGTGTCATCATTAAGCACAGCGCTAAATAAACATACCAATTCAGACATTTCGGTTGAAACATTGCAGAGTACAGCAAAAGAGTATGCAAAAGTATTTGCTGTTGCAATTAAATATATAAACAAAAGTGAAGCATTAAATGACGAAGCTAATGCAATAATAAAGGAAACCGAAGAAAAGTATGGCGAAATGTCAAAAAATCTCGGAATGGAAGTTATAATTGATTGTGAAGATTTGATTGGTGAAGATTTAAGAAAAAAAATAGGTAGTTATTTAAATATTGTTAAAATTGCAGTTCCAATAATATTGATTGGGTTTGGAATTATAGAATTCACTAAAGCAATCTTTGCTGGCGATGAAGATAAAATGAAAAAGGCACAAAAAAACTTCTTGTTAAGAATAGGAATTGCTGTTATCTTCTTTCTAACTCCAACTATTGTTGACTTTTTACTTGGACTTGCAAATAAGGTATGGAACTTTATTGAACCCGGTTCATGTGGGATATTTAATGCTTAAAAGTATAGGAGGTAAATAATATGATATATGTATTATCATTTTGGTCTGACGTTGCATTTTCAATTAAGCAGGCATTAAGAACTTTTTCGTGTACTATCGCCGCAGTTATCTATAATTTTATTGTAGATTTATATAATGTCTTTATGTACACTGCACGAGCAGAAATACTTGAAAGCAGTTTTATTCAAGGTATATACAACAAAGTAGGAATGATACTAGGAATATTTATGGTATTTAAATTGTCATTTTCTTTAATACAGTCACTTGTTGATCCTAGTAAGTTTACAGATGAAAAAAAGGGATTTGGCGGAATTATAAAGAGAAGTGTAATTTCAATAGTACTCTTGGGTATTACTCCATCCATTTTCAATATGGCATTTGACTTACAAAATCTAGTTGTTGGATCGGCAAACAATACAGATAACATTATATATAAATTAATAGTTGGAAAAGCGCCATCTAAAGATGCTGAAAGCTTTGGACATGTGATAGCATCAGAATTATATTTTGGTTTTTATACTGAAAATGAACCACTTAAACTGAATCAAGGATTAGAAGTAACTTATCCAGATAGTGGTGGCGTTCAGCTAGAAGTTCATGACTATGAGTATTTAAAAACTCAAATTTTAGAGGATCATATGTCGTTTAGTGATACAGTTGACTATATTTCAATAACAAATGCAGGACAATATGTAATTAAATGGGATGGACTGTTTGCAATAGGTTTTGGCTTGTTTATGGTATATATATTAATAACATATTGTATAAGTGTTGCAACACGTGTAATTCAATTAGCTTATTTACAATTGATAGCTCCAGTTCCAATACTATCATACATATCAGATCCAGAGGGATCATTTAAAAATTGGACAAAACAATGTATGACAACTTATTTGGATTTATTTATAAGATTAGCTATAATCTATTTTATAATAACAGTTAGTACACAGATACTTCAAGCATTTAGTGAGGAGGGCAGCGTATTTTATGAGAGTACGGGTCTTGAAGCCGGTAGTGGAACAGCAAAATGGGTATCACGATTCCTAATCATAGGCTTACTTATGTTTGGAAAAAGAGTACCAGAACTATTAAAAGATCTATTCCCTAACTTCGGTGGAGGAGCCGCGAGCATTGGCTTCGGGCTTAAGAATCCTAAGAAGATGCTTGGAGACATTCCAGGAATGGGTATTGCAAAAGGTGCAGCAACATTTGGTCTTGGTACAGTAGTAGGAGGAGCAGCTGGAATGGCATCGGGTATAAAAAATGGTTATGGCGTAAGAGGAAAAATTGCTGGAGCATTTGGAGGGTTTAATCGTGGAATAGCTGGTGGAGCAAAAACAAAAGGAAACATATTTAAAAATGTACAAGGTGGTATGAGTAGTACAAGACAAGCACGTCAGAGGGCTTTAGATAAGCAAATGTATAAAATTGATAATAGTAAGTTAAATAAAGAATATCAAGATAATGAAGCAATTATTGCTGCTAAGAAAGCAATTGATGACAGGGCTGAGAGCGAACTATTAAAAACAGATACAGGAGCACAAGCAGCACAAGCTAGACTTAATTATATAGAAACGAATGTAGGAAAAGTAGATGCCGTAACAGGAAGAACTATAACAACTGCAGATGTTGTTGCACAGAAGGCCACTTATAAAGCGTACATGGATAGTGCTAAGGAAACTTGGGTAAATACAAATGCTTCAAATGACAAAGACATTGCCAAACAAATGCAAATTATACAAAATAAAACAGGAAAAACAATTAGCAATTATAATAGTGTAAGTACCGCTGCAACAACTGCAAAAAATGAAAATATAACTAATGCTAGAAAAATTACAAATGATGAGTATAACAAAGAAAAGATGCAACAGAAAAAGAGTAAAATCAAATAGGAGTGTGATACATAGTGAACGGATATTTAGTACCTGCTAATGCTAAAAGAGGTACATTGATATTTAATATATTTAGACCATTTGATTTAATTATGTTTGGCACAGGAATGGCAGTAACTTTATTATTATTAGTACTTGTGGATTCTAATAATACTATAATGATATTGTTATCATGCCTACCAGTAGGCGTAACTGGCCTACTGGTAATACCAATACCTAATTATCATAATGTCTTATGTGCTATACAAAGTATATTTAGATTTTTCACAGAAAGAAGAAATTATATATGGAGAGGTTGGTGTTTTTATGAAAAATTCGGCGACGACAAAAAATAGTTCAAAGTATACTGAAGATTGGTTACCAATTAAAAGTATTGCCAATGGTGCAATAATACTTGACAACAAGCAAAAAGTAACAGGAATCAAAATTAAACCCAGAAATATCTTTATTCTAGATCAAGGTACTCAAGATAATACCATAATAGCTTTAAAGAATTTCTATAACACAATTGACTTTGAGTTTTGGTTAATATCTGCAGATAGACCAGTAGATTTAAATAATTATCTTGCTAGATTACAATTATTATATAATCAGACTCCTAATCCTGCTGTTAGAAAATTAATTAATCAAGATATAGACAAGGCTAATGATTTTATGAATAATAATATTACTGATACTGAGTATTATATATTATTTAAAGATAAAAATGATGATTTAATTCAAAAAAGACTTAGAACTCTAATTACAGGACTTGCTAGTGCAGGGTTAGAAGCTAAGCAAGTATCTAATGATGATTTAAGAATAATACTTGATAATTTCCTTAATAGCGGAATGACAACTAATTTTGGGACGGTGATTGCATAATGAATTTTAAAAGTGAACTAGCTCCGAAAGGATTGCAATTTAATCCAGCAGACTTTGTTATTAGCGATAGATATGCTACAATACTAACAGTAATATCTTATCCAAGATTAATTGGTCCAGGATATTTATCTAATTTAACTAATATGTCTGGTGTAAAAGTAGTTATTAAACATATTCCATTACCATTTTCAGTACTTGCTAAAATGTTAAATAAAGAAATAGCAGACTTAAAAAGTAGATATCAACAAGAAAAAGATAGAACTATTCAAGAAAGAATAAGACAAGATGTTGATTCATTAGAATATTTTATTCAGCAGTTTACTGCTTCACAAGCAAAAACATTTGACTTTCAAATGCATATCATGATTACTGCTGATACAAAAGAAGAATTAGAAAATAAAAAAGTTAGTATTAAGAACTATCTTGATGCTATGGAAATGAGAGCAATACCTCTTAGATTTGAACAAGAAAGAGTACTAAAATCTATACTTCCTATATTTGATAAACAAATAATAGAAACTAGAATAGGTACACCTATGCCATCTCCAACAATGGCAGCTATGTATCCATTCATCTTTGATAGTATCAAAGATGATGGACTATCAACACTTCTTGGAGTAGATTTCTCTGGTGGTGTAGTACTATTTAATCAGTTCTTATATCAAATAAGAAAAGAAAGTAATAGGAATAATGCTAATATGATTATATTAGGTACTTCAGGTTCAGGTAAATCAACAGCAGCTAAACTAATACTTCGTAGTCATATTAGAAATGGTTACCAAATAGTAGCAGTTGATCCCGAAGGTGAAATAAGCGAAATGACAAGAATGTATGGAGGAGATGTCATAGACTTAGGTAAAGGTGGAGAATACGGAATGGTAAATCCACTTGAAATAATAATGGATGCCGATGAAAATGAAATAAAAACAGGATTAGGATATACTGTACTTAATAAAACATTACAATCATTAAAAGCATTCATGAAGTACTATGCACCAGATATTGAAGATGATGTATTAACATTATTTAGTGAAGTAGTACAAGATACATATGCTAGATTTGGTATAACATTTACTTCAGATTTTACACAGTTTACGTCAAATCAATTTCCAACGTTCAGTGATGTATATGTAACAGTAACAAGTAAATTAACATCAATGACTGAGAAAACTCATGAAAGAGATGTTATGGAAAGATTAGAATTAAAATTAAGACCATTTGTAAGAGAGTTACAATATTACTTTAATGGTCATACTTCAATAAATACTGATAGTGATTTCTTAGTATTTAATATAAAAGAATTAATGAATTCTGATGCTAACATAAGAAATGCATTATTATTTAATGTTCTTAAGTTTGCTTGGGGATTATGTTTAAACCCAAATAAAAATACAGTACTATCAGTAGATGAAGCTCACGTATTATTAGGCGCTAAAAATGAACTAGGTGCAGAATTCTTAGCACAAGTTCAAAGAAGAGCAAGAAAATATAATACAGGAACAATAATAATTACCCAGCAGCCATCAGACTTTGTAGCAGATGGAATATTAATGCATGGTAAAGCAATATTTGATAACTCTTCATATTATTTAGTTATGGGATTAAAGAAACAAGCAGTAGAAGATTTATCTATGTTAATAGATTTGAATGATAATGAAAAAGAAGGTATAAAGCGATTTAGTCAAGGAGAGGCATTATTTGTATGTGGTAATAGAAGAATGCAAATAAATGTAATAGTAACTGAAGATGAATTAGAGTCATTTGGCTCAGGTGGAGGATTATAATACTCTCCATTAGGTGGTGATATTAATGTGGAAAATTTTATTAAAGAAATGGAAAGGGTTAGATACCAAGAAAAAATTAATTGTTATTGGTGTTGCAACAGTAATAGCTTTATTTCCAGTAATATTTATTGTAATATTAACATCACCACTTTGGATAGATAATCTAGAATTTGGTGGTAGTTCAGGAAATTCATATGCATATAATGATTATTCTAAGATAAAAGAAAAAAATACTTACTGGTGGCCGGTAGGTAGTTCTGAAACAAGAGAGGAAAATGGAATAATTTATGCAGATGGAGAACCAGTTAGTACAACAATAACATCAGAATATGGTGGTGACGATGGCTTTAGAACGAGTGATCACAATGGACTAGATATATCACCAGGTACTGGTGGAATAGGAACAGTAAATGTAATTGCAGTAGAAGCCGGAACAATTATATATCCAAATAATGATACCGATATACAATATGAAGACAATGGCTATTATGGAAATACTGATGGTGGTGGATTTGGTAATTATGTAATGATTGCTCATGACGATGGTACAACCACAGTATATGGGCATATGGCCAAAAATAGTATTATAGTTAGAACAGGAGACAAGGTAGAACAAGGACAAGTTATTGGAAAAATAGGTAATAGCGGTTCTTCGACTGGAGCCCACTTGCATTTTGGTGTTATGATTAATGGTAGCTATGTCGACCCGTCTAACTACATATCAGCAACAAACACAAGACCAAAAAGTAAGTATGGCAATACTATAACTGGTGATTCAAATAAACAAAGTGTATGTCTAACATTAAAAGCAAATGGAATATCAGAAAATGGTGTAATAGCATTAATGACTAATATTAATCATGAAAGTTCATTTAATTATGAAGCATTAGGAGATTATAGTAATGGTGTAGCCACAAGTTATGGATTATGCCAGTGGCATAATGAAAGATGGAACAATTTAAAAACAACATTTCCTAACAACTATAATACAATAGGTGGACAAATAAGTTTTCTATTGTATGAGTTAGAAAATGGCTATTCTACACTTTATAATAATCTTAACAATGGTAATGCATCAAGTGGCGATTTAACATATGATTTTTGTTATAATTTTGAAAGACCTGCAGATACAAAAAATACTTGTACAAAAAGAAAAGAAAGTAGTAGTAGCTTTGTTGACTATGTTAAAAATGGTTGTAAATAAAGGGTGATATAAATGAAAAAGGATGATTTGAAAACATTAGTAGTGGTAATCTTGGCTTGTGGTATACCATTAGCAATTGTACTAATACTAAATATAAAAAGTAATAGTGATAAACTAGAAGTAGTAAATGAATATAATGATTATTTTTCAATTGTTAGCAGTGTAAACAAATATCTAAATTACACAAGTACCAATAATAAAGAAGCCATATACTCATTACTAGATAAAGAATATATAACTAATAATGAAGTAACTATTAATAATGTATTAGATAAAGTATCAATATACCCAATAAATACATCGGTAAAAATAACTACAATGACTTCGGTAAATATTAAAAATAGTTATGCCTATTATTTAAAGGGAAGTATTATACAAAATAATTATAGCACTACTGAAGAAATAACTAATAATTTTGAAATGATAGTCTTAAAAGATTTAGAGAATTTAACAATATCACTTTATCCAATTAACAATACAAACTATAAAAAAGTAATAGATCATATAAAGAAAATAAATATTGAAAGTAATGACTATAATAAGATAAATAATTCTAGTATAGTAACTAAAGAAGAAATATGCTCCCTATATTTATCAGATTATTTAAATAGAATTAGAAATAATATAGATTCATCATATTCATTATTAAGTGATAATATGAAAAAACAAAATGATTTCAATTCATTAGAAACGTATAGGAATTACATCAATAGTAATATCAATAAAATGTCAACATCAGCAGATAAATGTTTTATGGAAAAAATAAAAGATAATAGAGTATACTCTGTTATTGATAAGAATGAAAATAAATTTGTATTTAATGAAGAATCTATTATGAATTATAAGGTAGATATATATTTAAAGTAAGAACTTCAGACAAAGTTCTTATCTTTTTTGTATCTTTTAATATTGATATTTATGATAATTATTTTTTATTTGATAAAAGATTAAAAAGTATTGCGAAAATCAAAAATAAATGTTATTATTTATGTATAAGGTAAGGAGTGATAAAGAGTGAAAAAAATGATACAAAAAATAAAGGAAAATAAATTAAAATCAATTTGTATAGGTTTATCTGCATTTTTATTTGGTTTTATTACAGTAAGTTTATTTAATAATATGAATAATACTTATGCAATTGATACTAGTCCTGTTTGTCCTGTTGGATGGTATCTTGATACATGGTCTTCATCTGACACAGCATGCTGTCCTAAGAATCCAGAATATAAATATGGAGGTAAAGCATATGGCGGTTCATGTTCATTAGCTGGATCTATTGGTAGTAATTATGAAACTTGTCCTTATGGTACTAAAGGAACCGCTGGTTCTTGTTGGATTGCTTCAGTACAGCCTGAAGCACCAGCTTGTTATGTTTGTGGAGGTAGTTCACAGGGAGTAGGTTCTTATGTTTGGGGAAATTATTCACAATCAAGTGCTTGTACAAAAACATCATTAACTTATGAAAATTGTAAGGCACCAACATATAGTTGTTGGATATGTGATGCTAATTCAAGCGGTAATAGAGAATATAAATGGGCAACAAGTGCACCATCAACATCTTGTTCTTCAGGTAGTTGGTATAAATCAAGTACAATTACATCAGCTGCAAATTGCGTAGCTCCAACAACAACTACTTATACGGCAACATTCTATGCTAATGGTGGAACATTCAGTGATGGTTCAACAACATGGTCTAAAACAATTTATAGCGGTGCAAGAAATTATTTTAGTCAAATGGGAATACCTACATTAACTAAGTCAGGATGTACTGCAGACGGTTGGTATATGACTAACGCCTCAGGAACAGTTTATAGACAATATTTTGATACAGGCGATGCTACGAAATTTTATGCTCATTGGAATTGTAGTTCTTCAGGCGGAGAAACTGGTGGAGGAGAAAACCCAACGCCTACTACTTACACAGTAAAATATGATGCTAATGGAGGAACTGGTGCACCTAGTAATCAAACAAAAAAACAAGGAGAATCTTTAACTATTAGTACTGCAAAACCTACTAAAACAGGTTATACATTTACAAGTTGGAATACAAAGAAAGATGGAACAGGAACAAAGTATGATATAGGTGCTTCATATACTGTAGATGCAGATCTTACACTATATGCCTCAGTATAAAGAAAATACAGTTACTTACACAGTAAAATATGATGCTAATGGAGGAGAGAATGCACCAAAAGAACAAACAAAAACTAAAGGTAAAGAATTAGTATTAAGTACAATTGTGCCAACAAAAGAAGGTTATAAATTTGTAAATTGGAATACAAAAAAAGACGGAACAGGAACTTCGTATAATGCTGGATCAAAATATACAACAGAAGCAAGTGTTACATTATATGCTCAATACGAAAAAGAATTAAATGAAGAAGAAACAAAGTATACAATAACTTTCTATACAAACGATGGTACAACTGAAAAAAGTACTAAAGTGGTTAATAAAGGTGATAAAGTAGTAAAACCTGAAGATCCAACGAGAGAAGGTTATACATTTGATGGATGGTATGACAAAAAAGAAAACGGAAAAGAATATGACTTTACTAAAGAAGTAACATCAGATATTAGTTTATATGCTTACTGGAGTAAAATAGGCGATAAAACTAATGAAGATGTAGATAAAAATAGTAAAACAGGTGATATATTAATATTCATCGCTTGGACTGCAGGTATTGGAGCATTAACATACTCAGTATACTATTTCAAAAGTAGAAAAGAAACTATATAATAGTTAAAAGGCACTCTAACAAGAATGCCTTTTCTTTTCCAATAAACTTATTTACAATTCAAATTATTAATGCTATAATATTGGTAGTTAATTGGAAGGAAAGATTTTTATATGAAAATTAAAGTAGAAAAAAAAGATTTAATAATATTTATAATTTTTTGTGTATTTTTATTATATCTATGTGCAATAGGAGTATTAAACGTAAGTAGTTTAGCATCAAATAGTAAATTTTATGGCTTTTTACCTTTTAAAGCATTTACTTCTAAATACATAGGAATGACTTTATTTTTATTCATAGTTTGTTTGGTTGGAATTTTTCTTGCAGTTAAATCATATATTTTTGACCATGAAAAAGGATTTGGACTAAGTGTTGGTTCAAAGAAAGAAAAAGGATATTCAAGATGGGCTACAGATGCCGAATTTAAAAAAGGCCTTGAAGTAGTTAATATAAAAGATCAAACAATACCTGCAGCAGGTATAGCACTTTATAGTAAAAAAGGTAAAATGTGGGTAGATAATGGTGAAGATCACTGGTTAGTTATGGGTGCTACTGGTTCTGGTAAAACAGTAATCGTAGCAAAACCAATGATTAAATTATTAGCCAAACATAATGAATCAATGATACTAACTGACCCTAAAGGTGAATTATATGAAGAAACAGCAGCATTATTAAAAGATGAAGGATATAACATTATAACATTAAATTTTAGGGATCCACAACATGGCAATGCATGGAATCCAATGAGCTTACCTTATCAATTATATAAAGATGGTAATACAGATAAAGCCATAGAATTACTTGATGATTTGGCCTTAAATATACTATATGAAGAAAAAAGTAGTGGTGATCCATTCTGGGAAAAAACAGCAGCAGACTATTTTACAGGACTTGCTTTAGGTTTATTTGAAGATGCTACTCCAGAACAAGTAAACTTAAATAGTATAAACTTAATGAGTAGTTTAGGCGAAGAAAGATTTGGAGGACCAAACAATAACTACATAAAAGAATACTTTAATGGTAAAGATCCTTCTAAACCAGCTTATATTAATGCATCAGGTACAGTATTTACTGCAGATGAAACAAAGCAAGGTATTATTGCAACATTTAAACAAAAAATAAAACTTTTCTCATCAAGAGAAAACTTATCAGAAATGTTATCATATAGCGATTTTGATATGCGTGATATTGGTAAAAAGAAAACAGCAGTTTTCTTAATAGTGCAAGATGAAAAGAAAACATTACATCCACTTGCTACTATATTTATTAAACAGTGTTATGAAACATTAATAGATGTTGCTCAAGAAAGTGGTGGAAAATTACCATTTAGAACAAACTTTATCCTAGATGAGTTTGCTAATATGCCGCCTTTAAAAGATGTTACAACCATGGTTACTGCCGCAAGAAGTAGATTAATCAGATTTACATTTATTATCCAGAACTTCGCACAATTAACACAAGTATATGGTAAAGAAAACGGAGATACTATTCGTGGTAACTGTAATTTACTATATTTAATAAGTAGTGAGATAGCGGCCCTTGAAGAAATAAGCAAAATGTGTGGTGAAGTAAAGTCAAAAGAAAAAGATAAAACCGCATCAACACCATTAGTAACTGTAAGTGACTTACAAAGATTAAGCCAGTTTGAAATAATTGTTTTAAGAAGAAGAATGTTTCCATACAAAACAAAGTTTCAAACAGACTTCCAAGTTGACTGGGGTAGAACATACCCAAAGAGCACTCCAGAAGCTAGACCAAAGAGAGAATTACAATTATTTGATATAAGAGAATTTGTTAAAGCCAAAAAACAAGAAAAAATGGCTTCAATGGGAGAGTTTAGTCCAAACATGTCGAATCCATTTATTAGTTCTTCAAATCCATTTATGGGTGGTAGTCCATTCGGTAGTTCCAATCCATTTGCAGGACCATCATCTAATCCATTTAGTGGAGGTATGCCTGCCTTCTTAGGTAATCAAGGACAAAGTGAACCTGAAGAAGATAGTTTTAATATAGATGACTTAGTTAAGAAGATTGATGCTAAAATAGCAGAAATAGAAAAAGAAGAAGAACAAACAAAAGAACCAGAACAAGTTCAAAAACCAGTAGATGTAGTTTCAGAACCAGTTACTCAGTCTGCTGAAAAAGAGAATGTATCATTTAATGATTTAACTCAAAGTAATCAAAGTATACCAGCACCTAAAGAAAATAATACTAATGAAGATAAATTACAGAGTATGTATTCTGATAATACAAATGATGATGATTTCTTTGATGATTTCTTCAGTGATGACTAATATAAAACCTTTAATTTCATTATTAAAGGTTTTTAATATATAAATACCATTATAATCTAAATATATATATTTTTTGCTTATATATAATAGCCCTTTGTTTAAGACTTAAATCTAAGGCTTAAACAAACACTTCAGAACCATAGATCTGAAGTGAAAATAAAATAAAAAATATTGTGTTTATTAACTTTCCAATATTATAATAATTTAATATATTATAGTGAGGTGTAAGTTATGAATACAATATCATTAAATGAATTAAAAAAAATTTCTAACCCAATTATAATTGATATTAGAGATAACTATTCATACAATATCTCACATATAAAAAATTCAATAAACATACCATACTATAATCTATTAAATAATTATTCACATTATTTAAATAAAAATAATACATACTATCTTTATTGTGAAGAAGGAAAACAAAGTCTCGAAATAAGTAAAAGATTAAATGAATTTGGTTATAATACAAAATCAATAAAAGGTGGATTAAATGCTTTAAAATAATTTAAATATCATATATTTTAGTATGAGAATGATACTAAAAAGAAAAAATAAAAAACATAATATATTATTATTAATTTTATTAATATTAACTTCAGTTATAATATTATCACTTATATTTATAAATTATTACTCAAATAAAGCATATCCCATATTAAAATCATATGCTGAATCCGAAACAAAAAAATTAACAGTATTAATCATAAATAAAGCCGTAACAAAACAGTTATATAACATGGATGTTGAAGAATTATTCAAAATAACATACAATAAAGATGGAGAAATAATTCTAATAGATTTTGATACCAAAAAAACATCCAAAGCATTAAGCACAATGACAAGTCTTGTAGAACTAAATCTTCGTGCAGTCGAAGAAGGTAAAATAGATATGTTAGAATTACCAGAAAATAGTCTAAGTAACTATAACATGGAATTACTATCAAAAAAGATAATATGTGAAATACCCTTTGGACTAACTACAGGTTTTAGCTTGTTATCTAATATAGGTCCTAAAATACCAGTAAAAATATCCCTAATAGGAGATGTATCAACAAACTTCAGTACCGAAGTAGTAGAATATGGTATAAATAATGCCTTATTAAAAGTATTAGTAAATATATCAGTAACCACTAGAGTAATCTTACCAATATCCACTGAAGATTTAAATATAAGTGCCAGTATTCCCATTGGAATGAAAGTAGTACAAGGAAAAATACCAAATTATTATTTAAATGGTTTTGAAGCAAAATCAAATATAGTTGAGTGAAAGTAAAAAAACTGTCTATTCATGTAAATAGGCCGTTTTTTTCTTTACATAAAAGATATTTTCATTTATAATAATGGTAGAAACAAGGTGAAAAAATGAAGTTAACAAAAGAAGTAGTAAAACAAATATCTGAGATAAAAAAAGAACCATCTTGGATGTTAGATTTTAGATTAACATCCCTAGATGCTTTTAATAAAAGTAGTAATCCAAATTTTGGACCAAAACTAGATATAGATTATGATAATATAAATTATTATAAACAAAGAGAGGATAATCTAACTGATAATTGGAATAATATATCATGTGAGGTAAGAAATCTTTTTGATGATTTAGGAGTAATATCCGCTGAAAAGAAATATCTAGATGGAGTAGGAGCCCAGTATGATAGTGAAGTAATATATCACAATATGAATGAAGAATTAAAAAAGAAAAATGTTATCTTCTGTGATACAGACACCGCTCTAAGAGAACATCCTGATATCTTTAAAAAATATTTTAATACATTAGTTAAATATAATGAAAATAAGTTCACTGCCTTAAATGGTGCTGTATGGTCAGGAGGAACATTTATCTATATACCACCACATACTCACTTAGATAGACCACTCCAAAGTTACTTTAGAATAAATAGTAAAAACATGGGTCAGTTTGAAAGAACACTAATAATTGTAGACGATGATAGTGAATTGCACTATATAGAAGGATGTACTGCTCCAACATACACAGAAGATTCTCTTCATGCTGCTGTAGTAGAAATATTTGTTGGTAAGAATTCCAAATGTCGTTATACTACCATTCAAAATTGGTCCAGTGATGTCTATAACTTAGTTACCAAAAGAGCAATAGTTGAAGAAAATGGTTTAATGGAATGGATAGATGGAAACATCGGATCAAAAACCAATATGAAATATCCATGTTGTATTTTAAAAGGTGATTATTCAAGAGGAAGTTGTATTACAGTAGCAGCTGCAGGCAAGGGACAAATTCAAGATAGTGGTGCCAAAATGATTCATCTAGGCAAGAATACCAAAAGTAATATTGTATCCAAATCAATAGCCTCAGGTGGTGGACTAGCAGTTTATCGTGGTACAGTAAAAATATCAAAGAATGCAATAAATTCCAAAGCCTCAGTAAAATGTGATACCCTAATACTTGATGATATATCCAAGAGTGATACCATCCCAACCAACATAGTAAATAACAATTCATCATTTATGGAACACGAAGCCACAGTATCCAAAATATCTGAAGATAAACTATTCTATCTGATGAGTAAAGGCATAGATAGTGAAAAAGCCAAAGAATTAATAATAATGGGCTTCATCGGAGCTTTTAGAGAAGAACTACCAATGGAATATGCTGTTGAACTAAATAGATTATTAAAATTAAATATAGGAGATTAAAAAATGAAAAAAATAATAATAACAATAGGAGTATTAATAGTATTAGGTTTTTTAGGTTACTTTATCTATGTCAATTACATAAACAAAGTTCCCAAAATAACCCCCGAACCAGAAAAAGTATCAGTAGAAGAGTATTACATGTATGGAAATCACTTCAATATCAAAGGCACTCTAGAATTATCAGATAAAAGTTATGAAGATATAAAACTAACTCTATATAATGGAGAAGATAAAGACTTTGACATAGAAGTAGATAGTGAAGATAATAAAATAAATTTCTATACTAGTGAAGAAATAAATGAAGGATTATACCTAGATGACATACCAAGAGATACCTATTATTTATTCTTAAAACTAACATATAAAAACGAAGAAAATAAAGAAGAACCCATAGTAAAATACTATGTTCTAGATAACAAAACCGAATACAAAGAAAGTACTTATTATACATTATCAAAATATAATAACAAGATATTAATAAATTCAAATAATGACTATAAAACAATGATGTTTAATATAATAGAAAACAAAGATAAAGATATATATGATATAACCATTGATCCAGGTCATGGAGGAATGGATGGAGGCGGTGCTTCAGGTGATTATAAAGAAACAGACTTCACTATGGATATCAGTAAAAAAATAAAAGAAAATCTAGAAAAGAAAAACATCAAAGTAAAATTAACTCATGATGAAGGCGATTTAACTAAAAATGAAGTAATGGATGAATACAATAAGCATGGAAGAGCAGTAATACCAAATGAAGTAAAATCAAAATACACATTCTCTATCCATATCAATAGGAGTACATCATCGAAAGTAAGAGGAATAGAAATATATACTGCCAAAGGGATAAACTATGACTTAGCCAAATCATTCGCAGATAATATTACTTCTTATACTGACTTAGAATATTCAAGTAATAAATTATATAAAGAATTTAATGGTATCTATACCCATAACTTTACTGCTAAAGAAATAGAATCATCGCTTGAAGGCTATGATGAAAAAGGATACAAGCCATATAATGTAACCGAAAAATCTAACTATCTATATATGATAAGAGAAACTGGAGGTTACTTAACTGGAGCCTATGTTGATGATAGTAATCCTGATAAAGTAGGAGTAAATCCATACTACAAAAACAACATAGCCAATGAATCATATCTACTAGAATTAGGTTATCTATCAAATCAAAGTGATCTAGATATCCTAATAAAAAGCCAAGATAAACTAGCAAATGCCATATCAGATGCCATAATCAAAGAATTAGGACTATAAAAAGTGTCAAATTTGTGTAAAGTAGCAAATTTACCCGAAAACCTCTTTTGAGGGCATCAAAAAAATAAAACAAGAACTTTTAGAAATCTAAAGGTTCTTTTTTTTAACTTTTTTAACCCCCAAAAACCATTTTTACCAATTTGCAATCAAAAACACAGTATGTTATATTCACTCTGGAAAGGAGGAATACTATGGTTAATCAAATAGTTCTAGTAGGTAGAATAGCAAGAACACCCGAAACAAGAATTACAGAAAATGGCAAAAAGATGGCCACTCTAACACTAGCGGTCCCAAGAAACTATAAAAATTCTAATGGTGAATACGATACAGATTTCTTAGATTGCACTCTATGGTCTGCAGTAGCAGAATCAACTAGTGAATATTGTGAAACTGGTGATATGATTGGTATCAAAGGACGTCTTCAGACAAGAGTAGTAGAAACACCCGAAGGAACTAAAAGAAAAAAAACAGAGATAATTGCTGAAAAAGTCACATTTCTAACATCCAACCCCCAACGTAGAAAAAGCGAATCATCAGTCGAAGAATTATCTGAAGATCAAGAAGAGAAAGTAGAAGAGTAATCTACTTTCTCTAAATTTATTTAAAAAATAATAATAAAAGTAAAAATATAGAAAATAATAATTAAAATAAACAAGTAAATTCCCATAAAACCTATATATTTTAGTAAAATTTAGTAAATAAATATGTACTTTTTACCTATTTTGTTATAAAATAATATTAACAAGGAGATAACTAATAAAGAAAGGTAATAAATACAATGATAGGAAAAAGATTAAAAGAGTTAAGAATGAAAAGAGGTTTTTCCCAGCAGGAATTAGGAACAGCAATAGGAGTTACCAAAGTATCAATTTGTGGTTATGAAAATGGAACAAGACTTCCAACTTTAGACAATTTAGTAAAAATATCTGAAGTATTAGAAACAACTGCAGATTATCTATTAGGTAGAGAAGTACCCGTTATGAATGAAGAAAATAAAACATACATAGGGGCTATCTCCTACGAAGATGTTCAGTTTATTCTGGCATTAAGACATTACCCTAATCTATATAACAAGTTATTAAAAGATGTTAATAGATCTGCTAGTATCATAAATAAAAGATTACTAACAGGAAGTACAAAGTAGAAAGAAGGAATTATTATGTTAGACATTAAAGAATTATATTTAAAAGATTATATAGACCAAGAAATTACTGTAAGTGGTTGGATTAAAAATCATAGAAAGCAGGCTCATTTTGGATTTATAGACTTATCCGATGGAACTTACTTCAAAGGATTACAAGTAGTCTATGATGATAACCTAAAAGATTTTGAAGAAGTAACAAAATTAAAGTTAGGTAGTGCCATTACCGTAACAGGTAAATTAATAAAATCACCAAAAGAAGGTCAACCATTCGAATTAACAATGACCTCATTTGTTCTTGAAGGTGACTGCCCAGATGATTACCCACTTCAAGCCAAAGGTAGACCAACAAGAGAGTTTTTAAGAGAAATAGCTTATTTAAGACCAAGAACAAACCTATTTAATGCTGTATTTAGAGTAAGAAGTGTAGCAGCTTATGCTATTCATAAATATTTCCAAGAACATAATTATGTTTATTTCCATGCTCCATTAATAACAGCATCAGACTGTGAAGGAGCAGGCCAAATGTTCCAAGTAACAACACTAGATTTAAACAAAGTAGCAGAAACAGGAAAAGTAGACTATTCAAAAGATTTTTTTGGAAAAATGTCTGCTCTTACCGTATCAGGACAACTAGAGGCTGAAACATTTGCTATGTCTTACAAAAAGACCTATACATTTGGACCAACCTTTAGAGCGGAAAACTCTAACACCAAAACCCATGCTTCAGAATTTTGGATGATAGAACCAGAAATAGCCTTTTGTGACCTTGAAGGCGATATGGACATCATGGAAGATATGTTAAAGTACATAGTAAAATATGTCCTAGATAATTGTCCAAACGAGATGGAATTCTTTGATAAATTCGTCGAAAAAGGCCTATTAGAAAAATTAAAAAAACTAATAAATAGCCATTTCACTAGAGTAGATCACGAAGAAGTAATAAGAATACTAAAAGAAGCCAAAGTAAAATGGGAATTTGAACCAGAATATGGTGAAGATATTGCTAGAGAACACGAAAAATACATAACAGAATACTTTGGTGGCCCAGTATTCATAAAAAATTGGCCAAAAGATATCAAAGCCTTCTATATGAAACAAAACCCAGATGGTAAAACAGTCGCAGCAGTAGACCTAGAAGTTCCAGGAGCAGGAGAACTAATGGGTGGTAGTCAAAGAGAAGAAGACTATGATAAATTATTAAATAGAATGAATGAACTAGGAATGGAAGAAGAATCAATGCAGTGGTATCTAAATCTTCGAAGATTTGGTGGATGTACTCACGCAGGATTCGGCATGGGCTTTGAAAGACTACTTATCTATCTAACAGGAGTAGATAACATAAGGGATGTAATACCGTATCCTAGGACTCCAGGAAACTGTGATTATTAAAATAATACCAAAGGTAGTTAGCAATAACTACCTTTTAAAATTACCAAAAAATACCAATACTATATTACTAACAATTGTCAATACTAATATTGGAAAGGAGTAATAAATATGAAGAAAGTACTACTAATAATTGCCGTAATTGCAGTTCTTTCAGGATGTACAGCCAATACCAAAACACTAACTTGTACTAGTGAAATAAAATCAGGTAATATCACATCAAAGACAAAATATATGATAGACTATGATGGTAATGATGTAAAAAAACTAACAGCAACTTATGATTATAAAGACAATCATACTGATGGAGTAGGAACAGGTACAGACGGTACAACGAGTGATAAAGATCCTGATAGTAATGGTATCGTAGATGGTGTAGTAGGAGAAGCATTAGACGATGTAGTAACCGGAGTAACCGATACAATTTTAGATATTTCAGGTATAAAAACTAGACATAATACTAGATTTGGAAGTTATACCAACACAGAAGGGTTTACTGCTAAAATAGATAATGATAACGATAATGATTATACAGTAACATACACCTACGATTTAACAAAACTAACAGATACTGATATAACCAATTTTGGTATAAATAGAGATTTTAATACTCTAAAGAAAACATATACAGACCGTGGATTAACATGTAAATAAAGCTAAAGTTCTATTACTAATAATAATAGAATTTTTTCTATTCCTTTCACTAAAAGCCAAGGTCTTTTAGTGTTATTCTTAGCCTAATCCTAGTCTAAGAATAATGCATCAGTATGCCTATTATATATAAGCAAGTATTATATACTTGATTGTAATTTAGTACATATATTTAATATATAAAAATCTTATAAATACATATAAATAAAGACTTTACAAAGATATTAAAAAAATAGTCATATTTTGCTTGACTATAGTATTTAAACTAGTATATAATGTTGGCGTGGTTAATACTTATGGTGTTCTCTTCTTTTTCTAGGGTATATTTACTTTGGAAGGAGAGGTGATTTTATGATAGAAAGTAATTTCTTAACCTTAGGGGGAGGAGGTTATTAGTAGATGGAATTAGTTATAGCGTATGCTTTAACTATTCTTGTTACCATAGCATTAATAGTGCTAGGTAGCCATAGAAAATAGATAAAAAATCGGGGCACCTCAGGGGGTAGCTCCGATAACAACAGTTTGAAGAGAACACCTTTAGCAAATAGGTGTTAGCCATTTTTATTATGACTAATTTCTCTTTCCATATACATTATATGATAATTTTAATAAAAAAGCAATAAAATTTTTTTCTTATACATATTCAGTTGTTATTTTAATACATTTATGATAAAATTATATCGTATAGTTATAATAAGAAAAGAGTGATATATATGACTAAATATAAAGTATTAGATGCCAATGAAGCCGTAGCTAGAGTAGCCTATAAGTTTATTGAATTAGCGGGAATATATCCAATAACTCCAGCTTCACCAATGGCCGAAAAAATAGATGTATTAAGTAGTAATGGAGAAATAAACTTTTTTGGAAATAGAGTAAAAGTAGTAGAAATGCAGTCTGAAGCTGGAGCAGTAGCTACAGTTCATGGTGCTTTGCAAAGTGGTATTTTAGCAAGTACCTTTACAGCAAGTCAAGGTCTATTATTAATGATACCTACATTATACAAGTTATCAGGAGAAATGTTACCAGGAGTAATCCATGTAGCTGCACGTAGTTTATCTACACATTCCTTAAGTATTTTTGGAGATCATCAAGATATTTATAGCGTAAGAAGTACCGGTGTATGTATGTTATCATCATCGTCAGTAGAAGAAGCCTATCATATGGCTATGATAGCACATTTATCAAGTATCAAAGCATCATTACCTTTCGTTAATTTCTTTGATGGCTTCAGAACTAGTCATGAAATAGATAAAGTAAAAGAAGTAGATTTATCACGTTTAGAGCCACTTATAGATAAAAAAGCTTTAAGAAATTTTAGAGAGAGAGCTCTAAATAATGAAAATCCAAATGAAAGAGGAACAGCAGAAAATGACGATATTTACTTCCAAAATACCGAAGTAAGAAATAAATATTATGAAGACGCTGTAGATATTACTATAGATTACATGAAAAAAGTAGGTAAAATAGTAAAGAAAGACTACAAACCATTTAATTACTATGGTAGTAGTACTGCTAAAGAAGTAATTGTGGCTATGGGCTCAGTATGCGAATGTATTGAAGAAACTATAGATAAACTAAATGATAATGGCTATAATGTTGGTTTAATAAAAGTTCACTTATATAGACCATTCAGTATTAAACATTTACTTGAAGTATTACCAGATACAGTAGAAAAAGTCGCAGTACTAGATCGTACTAAAGAGCCAGGCTCTTCAGGTGAACCTCTATATCTAGATGTTGTTAATGCCTTAAAAGATACTAATATCAAAGTAATTGGAGGAAGATATGGATTGTCCTCTAAAAATACAACTCCAAGTATGATAAAAGCAGTTTATGATAACCTAAATAAAGATATGAAGAATAATTTCACTATTGGTATAAATGACGATGTAACTAATTTGAGTCTTGATATAGATAATAATTTTAAATTAGATAACCATAATTACCAAATGCTAATATATGGCTATGGTTCAGATGGAATGGTTGGAACATCAAAAGATATTCTAAAAGTAATCGGAGATGCCACTCCAAAATATGTTCAAGGATATTTTCAATATGATTCCAAAAAATCCGGAGGAGTAACACGTAGTCATCTTCGTATTTCTGAAAGTCCAATAAAAAGTACCTATTACATCGATAATCCAGATTTCATTGTAGTATCAAAAGATACATATATTTATAAATATGATATCATAGATAACCTAAAACAAAATGGAATACTACTATTAAATACTAGTCTAAGTAAAGAAGACTTTACAAAAACATTACCAAACAAAGTAAAGAGACTATTAAAAGATAAAAATATCAAAGTATACATAATAGATGCTTATAAAATAGCCAATTCTCTAGGTTTAAAGAACAAAATAAATACTTGTATGGAAGTATGTATATTTAAAATAATGAATATTTATGATATAAATAAAGTAATAAAAATACTAAAAGAAAATAATAAACTAAGATTTGCCTCAAAAGGAGATAAAATCGTAGAAATTAATAATAAAGTAATAGATAATTCTCTAGAATATCTAACCACTTTTGAAGTACCAGAAGAATGGAAAGATTTAGAATACAAAGATAATCAAAAATTAACCTTTAATGAAAGTATAAATTTACTTAAAGGAGATACATTACCAGTAAGTAGTTTTATAAAAAATAAAGAAGGAATCTTTGAAGGAACCACTACTAAAGAAGAAAAAAGAAACATTGCCGAAGAAGTCCCTTGTTGGATAAGTGAAAATTGCATAGAATGTAATCAGTGTGCTTTTTCTTGCCCACATGGTGTAATAAGACCATTCCTTCTAGATAAAAAAGATAGTAAAGTAGAAAGCATTCCATCACTATTACCAAAAGATAAAGAATTTACTATTGGAATAAATTATGAAGAGTGTACAGGCTGTGGTGTATGTACTTTAGCTTGCCCGGGAAAACTAGGTAAAAAAGCCTTAGAAATGGTACCAAATAAAGATAAAGAAAATAATTTTGAATACTTACTTAAAAACAATGTTAATGATAAATATCAAAGTAATTTATTAACAGTAAAGAATGTAAGTTTCAAAGAGCCAAAATTTGAATATTCTGGTGCTTGTGCAGGCTGCGGTGAAACACCATATATAACAAATTTAACTAGAGTATTTAATGATAATCTAATGATAGCCAATGCTACAGGTTGTTCATCAATATATTCGGGATCAGTTCCAAGTATGCCATATAGTATACCTTGGGCCAGTTCACTATTTGAAGATAATACTGAATATGGTTATGGTATTCTTCAGGGTATAAATATAAAAAGAGACAAAATCAAAAAATATATGAAAGAATATCCAAGAAATAAACTATTCAAGAAATGGATAGAAAATATGGATAATTATGATATCTGTAAAGAAGTAAAAGAAAACATTGATTATAAAAAACATCCATATTTAAATGATATGAAAGATTATATTTTACCTAAACAGTTATGGGTTCTAGGAGGAGATGGCTTTGCCTATGATATTGGTTATGGTGGTCTAGATCATGTATTATCAAAGAAAGACAATATAAATATTCTAGTACTTGATACCGAAGTATATTCAAATACCGGAGGGCAATCATCAAAATCATCAAATATCGGATCAGTAGCATCATTTACCTCAAATGGTAAAGATAATTATAAGAAAGACTTAGCTAGAATAGCAATGTGCTATCCACATGTGTATGTAGCCTCAGTAAATATAGGATATAACAAAGAGCAGTATCTAAAAGCTATCAAAGAAGCAAGTCTTCATAATGGACCATCATTAATAATAGCATACTCTCCATGTATTGAACATGGCATTAAGACAGGCATGCAGCATTCACAGTCAAATGGTTATCTTGCCACTAAATGTGGATACTTCTTAACATTTAGATATAATCCAGATACAAAGAAATTTAGCCTAGATTCTAAAGAACCAGAATTTGATAAGTATGAAGATTATTTAATGACTGAAAATAGATTTGCTAGTCTAGTAAGAAAAGATAAAGAACGTGCTAGACTATTATTAGAGGAACAAAAACAGTGGGCTATAGATAGATATAACTATTACAAAAAGATAAGCGAGGAGTAATATATGAAGGAAAAAGAAATAGAAATAAATGGTGAAAAAATCAAAATAGCACTAAAATTACCTAAAGAAGAAATTGAAGACAACAATATAAAAATATATCTAGATGATACAATAGATCTTACTAAAACCATAAAGGAAGTAAAAGAGGAAACTAAAAATGAACAAGAGAAGTGAGCAGGAATTATTTCTTAATTACATTAGAGATATTTATCTAGCTTATCCTAGTTTAGAAATAAATGACGATACTATCTATAATGAACTTTCCCACTTTTATGAAGAAAATGGTATAAGAAAAAGAATTGGTAATAATGGTTTACTACTCAATGTTCAGCAGAGTTTAGCCAAAAAATTTGGTTCTAAATTTAGTTCTGGTGGTTATTTCTGGTTCTATGAAAATAGAAAAAACTTTGGTGATGCTGATTATTACAATAAGTTATATGATGCAATAAAACTATATATTTCAGTAGATGCTGAAAACTTATATGATGTTACAAGAAAAGTAATTGAATATATGCAAAAAGAAAATGTTCTTACACAAACTAAAGTAGCCAAAAATATGCGCAATGATGTTTTAGTAGTCAGAGTAGCAAATGGTGAAGAAGCAAAAAAAGTAATAGATTTTGTAAATGGTCTCGGCTATAAAAGTAGTATTAAACCCAACCCATTTGTATTTTCTAGTGGTAAGGCAAGTATAACTAGGGATGGTAGTTTATCATATAATGGTACTGTTTGTAATATGATTACCAATTACCTAAGAGATTGTAGATTTAGAAATAAGATGGATAGTGCAAATATTGATGGACTATATAAATATGTTAATGATACTATTAAAAAATTAAAAGGTCCATATAAAAAAGAAGCTATGCAATTATATCAAATAGATACAGAACGAAAGTATAAAGATATTTTAATGATCTTTGATATTATTTCAAAGAATCTAGATGGTACAATTACCTTAGAAGAAATCTTTGAAGAAGAAAAAGGTAAGAATGTAAGTAGTACTAGTACTATTAAGAAGGATGATAAGGATAAAATCAAATATGTTTTAAGTGGTTTATCAAAGTATTATAGTACATCTGATATTCATAGCATTATGATTCAGTATATTTCTGATGGAAGATTAGAACATTTCACCAGAAGAGATAACATTAGACAAGTAATGTCATCATTCACTCCTGAAAAGTTAGATGCTTTGCTTACTGAAATGAGTTATAATGCTTTGATTGATGCAGTAATTGCTACTAAAGAAAAATATCCAAATATCAATCAGGCTGAGTATGCCATAAAGTTATTTGTTATAAATAGTGATTTATCAGGATTTACTAATGATAATAATTCAAGAAGTTACCTTGGACTTGTTTCATTACCAACAAAAATAATAGATGCACTAACTAAAGATTTACCAGATTCATATAAAAATGCACTATATAGTATAATTAATTTAAACTATGAAGAAAAAAGCATAATGAAAAAACTTCTTGATAAATCTGATGTATCAAAAATACCAAGCGAAGCCTTATCTACTGCTAGAGGAAACCTAGCATTACTAGATAATTTAACACGGTTTATAACTAACAATATTTATGAAAATAATAAGAAAGATGTTAAGATTGCAAGAGGTTATTAGAATAAACTAATTAAATAAAATCATTTAAAGACAATTAAAATTGTCTTTTTCTTTACATTTTAATAAATTTATTATATAATATTGCCGTGAAAAAAGGAAGCGTGATTATATGAAGGAAAAAATAGGAAGTGAGCCAATAAATAATAGTTATAGTTTTTCAGAAAGACATCCTATTATACCAAACCTAAGTATCTATAATGCCATTAGTTTACTTAGTAGATTTTATAGAAATGTCGAAGCAATTGATTGTTTAGATTTAACGGTAAGCTATGATGAGATGATAAATGACTCAATAACTATGTCTAAAACCTTAAAAGAACTTGGAATAAAAAAAGGAGATATAATATCTGTATCAATGCCAAATTACTATCAAGGAGTTATAACCTTTCTTGCAGCCAATCGAATAGGAGCCATAACTACATTTATTAATTCAATGTCATCAATTGAAGAAGTACTAGGATATTTAAATGAGTTTGAATCAACACTATTTATAAACTACGATAAAGATGAAGAATATAATAAGAAGATTACTGCCGGTAGTAGAGTAAAAAATATTCTTACATTAAAACATGATGAAATAAATACCAAGAATTATAAAAATATAATTACTAATGCTAATGGCTATAATAATTTTTTAACATTTAGTGATATAGGTAAAGTATCAAGTTATTACAAAAAACCTATTTATACACTTTATAGCGGTAAAAATGATGCTCAAATACTATTTACCAGTGGTTCAACTGGCAATCCTAAAAGTGTTGTTTTAACAAATGAAAACATTCTAGCTTCAGGAATCTATATGAAGAATACTGGAAGAATAAAAATTATACCAGGAGAAAAATGCTTAGTATGTGTACCATTTTCTTATCCTTACGGTCTAGATACATCTACAGTAATGAGCCTATTATGTGGTAGAACAGGAATACTTGCTCCAAGCTTAACTAAAGATAATATTAGATATTATTTATCAAAAAATCCAAATTATATTTTTGGTAGTCCAGCACTTCTAGAACTAATAAAAAGAAATTCATTACCAAAAGATGATTTATCATCAGTTCATACCTTTATATCGGGTGGTGATTTTTTAACTCCAACACAAAATGCTGAAGGAGTAGAATTCTTTAAAAATCACAATGCCAATACTACAATATGTAATGGTTCGGGAAATGCCGAAACTTGTGGTGCGAATACCAATGCGGTTGGCTTAAAAATTAGACCAGAGACAGTTGGTAGAGTACTTGTAGGTCCAAAATCAATTATAGTGGATCCTAATACGATGGAAGAATTAGATTATGGAAAAGAAGGAATGTTATGCCAGTCTGGTAAGCATGTATTTAAATGCTACTATAATGATGAAGAAAAAACAAAAGAAACAAGGTTCAAATATAAAGGTAGAGAATACTATAAAACAGGTAATATGGGCATTTTAGATGAAAATGGATATTTTACACTAACAGGAAGAAGTTCTAGATATTACATAAGATCTGATTTAAATAAAGTATACTTAGGACATATTCAAAATGTTATATCATTAATTGATGTAGTAGAAGCTTGCTGTGTTGTACCAAAACCTGACAAAGATTTACTATTTACAAATAAAGCCTATATAGTACTAAAAGATGGTATAATGCCTACTAAAGAAATAAGTGATTATATTATGAGTGAATGTTATAAACCAATATATAATAGTGTAACAGGAGAGACTATTCAATTAAAACCATTTGAAGTTCCAGAAAGTATAGAATTCTTAGATAAATTACCATTAACTAAAGCAGACAAAGTAAACTATGCTTTACTTGAAGAAACGGCTAAAGAAGAAGCTAATACCAAAATAAAGAAGAAAGAATTAAAATATGAACTTGTCAATAAAAAGTAGACACTAAAAGAATATTATTTAAACCCTAGTTGAGTTTTATAATCAATTGGGGTTTTATAGTTTAGTGCATAACTTGGTCTAAAATTATTATTATCCCAAACTATATCATCAATAAATTTTTGAACTGTGTTATAATTATTTATGTCAAAATCAATATACATTTCTTTTTTAATCCAGCCATTTTTTGATTCAATAACTGGATTATCAGTTGGTGTACCAGCTCTAGACATAGATCTAGTAACCATATAAGATTTAAATATATTGTTAAATGACACTGAGGAATATACTGAACCTTGATCTGTGTGAACGATAGTTTCAAGTTCTTTATATCCTCTTTTTATTTTATTATTTAACATATCATTTAAAGCTTCACGATGATTTATGATTCCATTACCATGCATTGAATCTCTTACATCATAACCAACAATTTCATTATTAAAAACATCTAAATAAAATGTCCAATCATATTTTCTTTTCCTAAACCAAAACGTAGTTGTATCTGATACAATTTTCTCAAAAGGTCTTGTTGTATTCCAATTACCACATATTTGGTTAGAATATTTAATCGACTCTTCACCAGGTTTCTTATACTTATAATGTCTTGTTTTAGATTTTATATTTAACAATTTACATACTTTATGTACCAAATTGTCTGATACAATCCAGCCAGTTTCCCGTCTTATAATTGCATTTATTCTATGATATCCATAACTTGGTTTTCTTGTGTGAATATCTTTTATCAAAATTCCTAAATCTTTTCTATTTAATTCATAGTTATTTAAATTTTCTTTATTTTTAAGCCATTTATAATAACCGCTTCTAGATACTTTCATAATTAAACATAAGGATTTTATATTAAATTTTTTGCTTAATAATTCAATTATTTCATATTTTATTTGGGTTATTTCGTGTATTTTACAATTGTACCATCTCCTTTCATTAGGTATCCTTTTTTTAATAATTCGTTCTCAATTCTCAACTTCATATTTTCATATTCTAAATGTTCTTCTTTTGTAAGATTTTTTCTTCTGGAATATTTCATTAGTGGATTTCCAGGCTTCTTTTTGGCTTTTAAACCATCGTAACCATTTTCCTTATATGACTTAATCCAACGGTGTAACATACTATTACTAACACCTGTATTTTTACCTGTTTGTGCTAAGCTAATTTCTAAATCAATAATTGGTTTGATTACATTATATTTTTCATCAGCTGTCCATGTTTTAAATTTTTGACCTTTCTTTGCCATATTTTTACCTCCTATTTCTATTTTAACAAAAGAAAAAGCAAACACATTCTTTTTGTGTCTACTTTTATCTTACAACTTCATTAAAATAATTTTTCTTCTTTTTCTATTGTAAAAAAGTAAAAACTTTTGTATACTTATTATAGATAAAATAAGGAGTTGATCTTATGTATACTGGTATTTTCTTTTCAATAGAAGCACTTTTCTACCTAGGATTATTGTTATTAGTTTATTTTAAGAAAAAAGTATTTAAAAGTAGAGAAAATAAAATTTATTCAATTTTAGTTATTGTAACATTTATAGAACTTTTAACTGAAATAATTTTGGATATTGTTGGCCCATTATATCAAGCAATACCAAAAATTAGCTATTCAGTAGCAAAAATATATTGTATATTTATTATATTATGGAATTGTTTACTTTGTACCTATGTTTTTCTAGTAGCCCTAAAAATGAAAAACAAAGAACGTTATTCTAGTAGTACAAAAACATTACTAATAAGTTTTGGAATAGCTTTATCTCTTGCTTCTGCATTACTTCCAATTAATTTCTACTATTCCGGAAAAATAGCATATACATATGGTCCAAGCGTTAATGTAGTATATATATCCGCTATTGTATATTCTTTGATAGGAGTATTTTGCTTACTTTGGAATGCTAAAGAATGGAAAGATAAAAGATTTATACCAGTAATTATTCTTGTTACTCTAGGTAGTCTTTGCTCATACATTCAATATATGAATCCTGGTTTATTACTTGCAACAGCGGTTCATTCCTTTATAACATTCATAATGTACTTTACCATTGAAAACCCTGATGTAAAAATGATTGAGGAATATCATAAAGCCAAAGAAATTGCCGATAACGCTAATGAAGATAAAACAATGTTTTTATATAATATGACTAACGATATAAGAGCAATTACTAAAGATATAAATAATGATGCCAATAATGCTATACTTGAATTAGATAGTAAAAAAATAGACAAAGACTATATGAGTGAATGCTTAAGAGGTATCAAAGAAAATACCGCTAGATTTACAACAATGACTAATGAAATATTAGATGTATCTAGTATAGATAATGCAAATATCAAAGTATATGATGAGAAGTATAGTATAAAACTATTATTAAGAAGATTAGTAACACTATATAATGATAAATGCAAAGAAAAGAATTTAACTTTCAGAAGTGATATTGATAGTACTTTACCAGAGTATCTATATGGTGATAGTCTCGGACTTAAAAATGTACTAACTAGTATTCTAGATAATAGTGTTAAATATACAAGTAATGGTTATGTAGAGTTAAATGTAAGTACCATTATAAAAAATAATATAGTAAGACTAATAATAACCATAGAGGATTCCGGTATTGGTATATCTCCTGATAAATTAGATACCATCTTTTATAAAAATAGGGAAGAAATAGATGGAAGTAATATTAAGAATAATTTATATACTGCTAAAAAATTAATTACCTTAATGGGTGGTACTATAATTGCCAGTAGTAATTATAATGAAGGTACTACAATGAAAATAGTTCTAGACCAGAAACTAGGAGAACAATATGATGAAAAACTAACCAAATATGAAAATACCTATGATAAAAAAAGAATCCTACTTGTAGATGATAATATTTCTACTAATAAGATAATAAGTAAATTACTTAAAGATACCAATATAGAATTAGATTATGTAGGTTTAGGTAAAGAAGCCCTAGATAAAATTAGAAGTAAAGAAAAATATGACTTAATTCTATTAGATGAAGTAATGGATCCACTAGATGGAAAGACAGTTATGAAAAAATTTAAAGATATCAGAGATTTCAATACCAAAGTCATATTACTAACTAGAAATAACGAATACGAATATAACGAAGAATACCTAAAGTATGGCTTTGCTGGTTATCTCTTAAAACCAATAAATAAAGATAAATTATTAGAAATAATAGATAAGTACCTATAAACCATGGTACTTATCTTTACATAATAATTGGTAAAATTTTTCTACCATATTTTTTTGACATTATTACATATTTGTGGTAGAATTATAACTAGTTAAAAAGAACTTCTTTTTAATTGACAAATAATATTTTTTTTGAGATAATTTTATTATAGAGGTGGTTTAAATGAATGATAGAATTACTTTAACTATGCAAGATATTTTAGAGAAGGAATTCAAAATAGATGCCAGAGGATATAGACCGCAAGAAGTAGATAAATTTTTAGATATTATTATTAAAGATTATAATGAATATAATAATATTATAAGAAACCTAGAAAAAGAAAAAAGAGCTCTAGCTCTTGAAAACCAAAATCTAAAAAATGAAGCAAGAAATTTAAGATCAAGTATTGAAGCTGCTAGAATTGGCGAAAAAGAAATAACAAATGTTGATTTATTAAGAAGAATATCTCAGTTAGAGAAGATAATTTTAGGAAAATCAGAACAATAATTTATCTGGGTAAATGCTGCATATAATTATGTAGAGGAAAGTCCATGCTCGCACTATCTGTGATGATAGTAGTGTTTGTGCTTAGGGAAAAAATAACCTAAGGCAGGTAACTGACGGCGTTCGTTTTATCTAAGGGAAACTATGATAAAATGGATATAAAGTGCCACAGAAACGAGTCTATGAAGAAATTCGTAGAATGAAACGAGGTAAACCCCGCAAGCGAGAAACCCAAAATATGGTAGGGGAATCTTCCGAAGAGAACAAGAATCCAAAGAAGAATGACATTATGTCATAGATAAATATTTACCGCCTAGCAATAGGTACAGAACATGGCTTATAAGATTTATTATTATTAAGGAGAAGTATGAAAAACATTGGACTGAAATTAAAAGAAAAAAGAATACAAAATGGTTTGTCTATTGATGAAGTAGCAGAGGACTTAAAACTAAGACCTTCACAAATAGAAAGTATTGAAGAAGGAAGAAAAGATGACTTCAAAGACATATTCTACCTAAAGTATTTTATTAGAGACTATGCCAAATATTTAGGTTTAGATAGTGATAAGATGCTGGATGAATTTAATGAATACTTGTTTGACGAAACATCAAAGATACCAGTAGATATGATAAAAGAGGCTAAAAAAGAAAAAAGTGAAGTAGTCTCAAATGAAAAAGTATCACCATATACAAAGAGTTCTAAGAAAAAACTAGGAGTACCAAAAATAATAATTGGTTTAATAGCCCTAGTGGTTCTAATTATAGTAGGATACATTTTAGTAAGTAACTATAAAGGCAATGACTTTAGTGATAAAAACATTACATATAGTATAAGGAGATAAAATGAATAAAGCAAATAAAATAACAATGAGTAGAATTATAATGTCATTGATAATTATAACAATAATGCTATTTCCTTTTGACCAAGTTGGTTTAGAATTTCCAACATATATACTAAAAGGAAATATTGTTATAGACTTAAAATATATACTAGTAGGAGTACTATTTTTAATAGCCTCATTTACTGATTTCTTAGATGGACATGTGGCTAGAAAATATAATATGGTAACTGACTTTGGTAAGATGATAGATGCTATTAGTGACAAATTACTTACTAATTCAGTATTAATAATTCTTGCTTGTAATGGTAAGGTATCCACTATAATAGCAGTAGTAATAGTTATGCGTGATATCATAGTAGATTCTATAAAAATGGTAGTAGGTAACAAAGGTGCTGCTGTAGCAGCTATTGGAATTGCCAAAGTAAAGACAGCAACATTGATGGTAGGTATAGTTTTAACACTATTCTATAATTTACCATTTGAATTAATACCACTTAGGGTATCAGACTTCCTATTAGCAGTAGCGGCTATACTATCTGTAATATCAGGAATAAAATATTATATAATGGCTAAACCATATTTAAAAGATAGATAATACTTAGGTATTATTTATTTTTTTGCTCACTTCCAGCCTAAGGTCTTTCAGTGCTATTTTTAGTCTTTATTAAAAGTCTAAAAATAGTATGCCAGTGCATCTATTATATATAAGCCACAAATAGATATTTATATGTTAATTGGTATTGTTTTTAAAAAAACACAAAAAACACGAACAAATGTACTAAAATGTATTGACAACCAAAAAAATATATTATATAATTGTTTTGTAATTAAGGAAAGTGTAGGAAAGAGAGGAATTATGGCAAAGACAGTTGAAAAGGATTCTGCATTAGAACAAGTATTAGCAGACATAGAAAAGCAATTTGGAAAAGGGGCAATTATGAAACTAGGAGAGCAGGAACATAAAGAAGTAGAAGTATGTCCTAGTGGTTCATTAAGTTTAGATATAGCCCTAGGAGTAGGAGGATATCCTAAGGGAAGAATAATTGAAATATATGGGCCTGAATCTTCAGGTAAGACAACATTCGCATTACATGCAATTGCTGAAGTACAAAAGCAAGGAGGAAGAGCAGCATTTATAGATGCTGAGCATTCACTAGATCCAGTATATGCCCACAATTTAGGAGTAAATACTGATGAATTATTATTATCCCAGCCAGATACAGGAGAGCAAGCTTTAGAAATTTGTGATGCTCTAGTAAAGAGTGAAGCTGTTTCAATAATAGTAATAGACTCAGTAGCGGCCCTTGTACCACAAGCAGAAATAGATGGAGAAATGGGTGATTCACATGTTGGATTACAAGCAAGATTAATGAGCCAAGCATTAAGAAAATTATCCGGTTCAATTAACAAAACAAAAACAATTGTAATATTTATTAATCAGCTAAGAGAAAAAGTAGGAGTACTATTTGGTAATCCCGAAACCACACCAGGTGGTAAAGCATTAAAATACTATTCTTCAGTTAGACTTGATATAAGAAGAGGAGAACAATTAAAAGTAGGCTCTGATGTAGTAGGAAATAAAACTAATATTAAAGTAGTAAAAAATAAAGTGGCTCCACCATTCAAAACAGCTACAGTTGATATAATGTATGGTGAAGGTGTATCAAAAGAAGGAGAATTATTAGATTTAGCCTCTGATGCTGGTATTGTTGAAAAAAGTGGCGCTTGGTATGCCTACAAAGGAGACAAAATTGGTCAAGGAAAAGAAAATGCTAAAATATATCTAAAAGAAAATTCAAAAATTGAAAACGAAATAGAAGAGTTAGTTAGAAAGCATTATAATATTTCTTTAAATAAAAAAGTAGAGAAAGAAGCTAAAACTAAAGAATCAAAATAACTAAAGGAATAAAAATAATATTCCTTTTTTCTATGTCATATGATAAAATGTAAGTAGGTGATAAAATTGAAAAAAAGCATAATAATATATAATCCTAATTCAGGAAAATATAATAAAGAAAAAACATTACCAAAATTAAAAGAAGTATTAAATGATTATAATTATGAAGTAGAAATAATGGAAACAAAAAGGAAAGGTCATGCTACTATGCTAGTAAAAAAAATTCCTTATGTAGATTTACTTATTTCAATAGGTGGAGACGGAACATTCAATGAAGTTATGACTGGTAACTTTGCTAGAAAGAAAAGACTAACCCTATGCCATCTTCCATCAGGAACAACTAATGATATTGGAGCTATGTGGGGATATGGTAAAGACATAGTATCCAATTTAAAATTAGCTTTAAATGGTGAGATAAAAAGAATAGATGTATGTACAATAAATGGCAAACCATTAGTATATACTGCCGGTTTTGGTAAGTTTATGAATATCCCATATGAAACTCCAAGAGAATTAAAAAAGAGACTGGGACATTTAGCTTACATAAAAGAGGGTGCTAAAGATTTCTTTAGAAAAGTAAAACTATATGATATAAGTTATGAGATAAATGGTGAAGAATATCGTGGACTATTCTCATTTGCCATTATAACAAATGCTAATAGAGTAGCGGGTATTAATAATTTTTATAAAGATATTAAATTAAATGACAATCAGTTTGAAGTTTTAATGTGTAACATCACTAAATTAAAAGATGTAGTAAAGACATTGTATTTCTTTGCTAAATATGATGCCAGTAAAATACCGGGATTTTATTTTTATAAAACAGACAACTTCAAGTTCAAATTTAATACACCAATAAAAAAACCACTATGCATAGATGGCGAATCATTTGATGATTTAAGTGGTGAATATAATGTTAAAATAGACAAAGATGTCTATGTCTTAATGCCATCAAAAAATATAAAAAGTTTATTTACAAATGAAGAGAAAACCTAAAAATATAGTCTTCTCTTCTTTTCTATTTACTTATAGCAGCCATTTCTAATCATTTGTCTTTTCCAGTTAATATTAGCCATAAAAACATATAGTCTCTTAGTCATTGGTCTAATTGTAGTCTCTAATATAATTTCATTACCATTATCTATACATTCTTTGAACTTCTTAATTTTAATCAAAAAAGGTATAGAAATCAATTTATATAACCAAAACTTTTCACACTTACCAACAATCTCTCCAGCTCCAATATTAAAAGAGCCCATATATTTTGCTTTATTTTTCTTGGCAAAGTTTTCTATAATTAATGAAGCAGTTCTATTATGTTTAGCCTCCCAAAAACCACAGTTAATAATTGTATAAATTTTTTTATTACTAATATCAATCTTGTTACTTAGAATATATTCCATAAATTCAATTATTTTGCATGTAGGTCCATCAACATATAAAGGAAAACATAAAATAATAGTATCCACCTTTTTAATGTCTTTTAAAATATCGCTAAATCTATCCCTATATACACATTTAATCTTTTCCTTGTCTTTAATTTTATTCAGAAAATAATTAGAATTACCATTTTCTAATTTTGGACTACCATTTACATATAATTTCATATATTTATCTCCTTATAATCATTATAAAAATAAATTTCTGGATAATTAGTATTCAAATTATTCATATTAGCCTCTACAAACCTAGTGGCAATTTTTTTATCTTCTTCAGTAATATTTTCACCATAAAAATAAACTTTAAAATTGATTTTTTTATCTATTCTAACTTTATGATGTATCTCACCATTTCTAATAGTAAAGAAAGGTTCAACAAATGATATGCTTCTTTCAATAATCTTTTTAACTTTACTACTATAAGTACCATAAGTAAATTTACTAATAATAATAAGTTCATCACTTTCTAAAATTTTTTTACCATTATAAGTAATATTATCCTTATGTACACATTCCAGTGGTTTTCTAACCCAGCAAGAAAAACATCCTATACAGCTTTTTTCAGCATCACTAACTAAAACATCAGTATCATTTAACTTCAAAAAAGAGGTATCCTCTAAATCATGTATTATTGTTCTCATAATAAAAAATATGCTAAATTAAAATATTTAGCACTATAATACTAGTAACTATTATAAAACCCACTTCAAAATTACTCCGAAATGAGTAAAATGAGTGGAAAATTGGAAGTAAAAATGGAAAAATCAAAGTAAAAAAGTCTTATTTTATAAGACTTTTGCATTCTTAATGGTGGAGCTGAGGGGAATCGAACCCCTGTCCGCAAATACAGCAGCTTAACCTTCTACAAGATTAGTAAGTTATTAAAATTCATAAGCAAGTAGATAACTTACAATCATAATTGCTTACTAGTTTATGTTTATTCGTTATGAAGTCTAAACAAAAATCATAATATAGTCTGCTTTATAAGTCCTATCTAATTCTCACAGACAAAGAATTAGTAGAACCTGTCGCTACCTATAGGTTAGGCATAAGCAACAGCGTTTGTATAGCTGTTTCCAGTTATATTTAATTTCACTCTTGTAACGTAAGAGATACTCGTCTTGCTAATTAAACCCAAATATTTTCGTCGAAGCCAAAGACAGCCCCAAATACATATATAATTTTATCAAACAAATGTTTCTTTGTCAATTTTTTATTCAAATTTTATTGTAATATTACAAATTTTAATGTATAATTACTATAGAATAGAAATAGGGAGCGTTAGTATGGATTATAACAATGTAGAAAATAAAAATTATTTTGGAGTAAGACATTACAATGTTAAAATAGTAAAAGAAAAAATAAAACCATTAAAATTCATTTCCAGTGTTATATCATATGCTATTTTTATATGGTTATTATTAATTGGATTAACACTATTAGTTTATATTGCAGACATTAAAATTCGTGCAGCTAAAGGAGATAATACTCCACCTAAATATAATGCTTATGTAGTATTAACAGGTTCAATGATACCAGAAATAATGCCTAATGATGTAGTAATAACAAAGAAGAGAGATGCTAAAGAATTACAAGCAGGTGATATTATAACATTTGTATCATCCGATCCAAGACTTTCAAATATAATAGTAACTCATAGAATAAAACAAGTATTTACTAATTCAAATACTGGTAAACGTGAATTTCAAACTAAGGGAGATAATAATAATGTTGAAGATTTTGTTTTAGCACAAGAGCAAAATGTAATAGGAGAAGTAATCTATAAAATACCAAAACTAGGTTACGTACAAGCACTATTAGCTTCAAAAGGAGGATTAATAATAATAGTCCTAATACCATGTTTAGCAATATTATCTTATGATATAGTAAAATTATGTAAGAGAATAGCCACTAAAAAGAAAAGTAAATCTACCGTTGTAAGAAGGTGATAAGTTATGCCAAAAACCAATAGATTTCATGTCAAAGAAATAGATAAACAAAATGTTACAGTAGAAGAAGAAAGAAAATATCGCTCACCATTTATATTATTTCTAATAAGAAATGGAAAGTTAATACTAACAATATCTCTTCTTTTTTCACTATCAGTATTTATAATAGCATTTTCACTTATTATGAAAAATATAAAAGATTCATCAATTTTAACATATGAATCAAATGGAGTAATAGTAAAATTTACTTCAAGTGATGAATCAATATTAGATGGAACACCAATAACTCCAGAATATGCCGATAAACTATTTACTAATAGTGTTCAAAATAGTAATAATGAAGGTGTAGTTATAAAAATTAATGAAGAAACATTTAATTACGGTAAAGTAATATTTTATTCAGATAAAACAATTCTAATAAAATATAATGACGGCACATACTTACGAGTATATCCTGTTAATAATAATTATGCAGTAGATGAAGAAGGTGTATTAAATTCAAATGCAGTAAGAAAAAGTTTAACTGGAGAAATAAAACAAAATGCTTTAGGTATGAATATATTATACTTATCAGATGGAAGCACTGAAGTAACATATCAAGATGAAACCATCCTTGTAAGAAATGGTGATATGACAAGTACAAACGATGAATTCTATACTAATTTAAGTTTAGTATCAATAAAGAAAAAAGAAGAAAATGGTAAAATATATTATTCAAAAAACATAATAAAAGAAAATAATACATTAATTGTTGATAATAAACCATATAAAGTAAAAAAAGAAGTGGATACCAAACAAGATAATATAAAAATAATATATTATGAAAATGATTATGCTGAAGTAATAAAAGATGACTTAAGCATAATAGTTGAAAAGAGTGAACATATTAGGTATGATGGCTATATATTTGAAATAGTATATCAAAACAAAGAAGAAGTTAATATCAAAGATTTAATAGATATAAAAAAGATAACTCTTAATAATACTAATCAAAAAGAAATAAATTATATCATAGTACTTGAAGAAACAAGTAACTATGAAAAATATAATTTAAAAAAATTACCAGAAGAATGTTTAAGATTTAGTATCTACAATAATGGCAAAATGAATAAAAATAATCTTTTAAGTAATAATTTAAAAGGAAAAGAAGGATATGAATTTAACAACAATACCTACTTACTATATGAAGGAAAATTAAATGAATTAAGCACTACAGATATAGATATAGGTATGTGGATAGATTATGAACAAACAAACAATGAAAATATGAATTCAGCATTCATAGGAACAGTAAGAGTATATATAGAATAATAGGAAAGGTGGTATATTATGAAAAAGAAAAATATCATAAAGATAAGTGCAATTGTTTTTTCAATAATACTTGTAATAGTGGCAATAACAACTACTACACAATCATATTTTAATAAAGACAATTATGCTAAAAATCCAACAGAATATCAAACAGGATTATTATCAATTGAAGCAGTATCTAAATCAAATAATATATCACTATCAAATACATTACCAATGAGTGATACTGAAGGAGGGCAGATAGAACCATATGTATTTACAATAAGAAATAATGGTAATGTCGACTATAAATTTAATGTAAAATTATTATCCACTAGTGATAATACATTTTCACCGGAATATATAAAAATAAAAATAGATGATGAAGGAGTAAAAACTTTATCATCATTAACAGATAGCATCATAAAAAAAGATATCATATTACCTGCGGGAGAAACAATAGATATAACTCTTAGAGTATGGTTAAGCAGTGATACCAAAAACACTCAAATAGGTAAAACATTTAATTCTAAAATAATAATAGATGGACAATCAATATACACAAGTACAAATTAAGAAGTACAAACATATACAATAGATTATGATGCTAATGGCGGAACAGTAATAGCCTAATATTAAGATACATACTAATATATGTATCTTTTTCTATTATTTGTTAATAATACTAATGGTGAAATATATGAAGAAAAATAATATAATATTAATAAGTCTAATAATAGTGGTATTAACAGCCTTATGTACAATTGCGGGTACATATGCAGTAATAATAAATGTAACAAATGAAAATGGAACAGATTGCTATTATGCTGAATTTCTGCAAAATGACGTTGCCTTCGTGGTCAGTTCGGAAAATATTTCAATGGAGGATTATGCGAAATGCCTGCAAGTCTTAGTTGAAAAAGCACAGCAAAACAGCGGCTCTGTCAACACCATCACAGGTGAAATTGTTGTAATCGACCCATACGCAAATCACATAGGAGTTCGTTTGGATGAGGAACAGGCCCCGGAATATAGCCGCGTATATGGGATTGACCTGCCAGACGGACAATCTGCCGGGGATTATTCGCTTGGCGACCGTGTAGAGGTAATGTATACGGGAGAGCCAGCAACCATTTTAACGATATGGGCAGATCAATTTGTGGATATTAGATTGCTGCCATAAGTACAAAAAATATTACAGAGGGGCAGTCGAGAAAATCGACTGTCCTTTTTCTATGCCTATGAGCAGAAAGGAGCGACCAAC